>ERZ1031095.486-NODE-486-length-13410-cov-23.357095_pt1 | contig 13410 bp, 7 predicted proteins | sample MGYA00517108_ERZ1031095 | MGnify/ENA primary metagenome ERZ1031095 (study PRJEB33719, sample SAMN04261275) | wastewater metagenome | biome: rural village; feature: human; material: feces | host: Homo sapiens | place: El Salvador | collected 2013-01-07 ... | reverse complement strand
CAGGGTGAAATGTCAGTTTTATCTTGTTATCGTTATTCTTATTCATCTTGTTTTTCTTGTTTATGGAGCTCATTTTTAGAATGGGCTTATTCTGTCTCTCATTGAGTTTTTACTTTCAGAATATCATGAATGTTCGTGGTAAACTGCTTCGACATGTACTCGCATTTCAGGTCGAATCGGCAGTTTGTGCCTTGTATGGCCTGGCGTATGGTGCCATAACCATTCTTCCGGTTGATGGCGTCGATAGCCTCCATCAGCTTTTTTTGCTTGCTTCGGTCGATGGGGTCGAAGAAATCTTGCTGGCGAGGATGGTCGGGTGAGATTTGCCACAGGATAACGCCAGCTTTTTTGAAGTGAAACGACATGTCGGGGCGGTCGGGCCTGCTGTCAGCCATCGATTTCGGGTATTTGGCACGGAGAATACTGAGGGCGGCACCTACTATCTCTTCCTGTGCATTGGTGGCAATGGGCAGGGTAAGGGAATCGTGGATGGTGTATTCCGGCACGTTCTCATTGAACCTGGATGTCCAGGCAAACACCGTGATTCCCTGGCACACGCTGCCCTGATGTCGCAGCTTTTCGGCGCAGCGCACGGCAAAATTAGCCACGGCTTCTTCTACCACATCCTTATCGCTGATGCCTTCAGCGGCAAAGCTCCGGCTGGTGCAGATACTCTTCTTCTGCGGCAGTTCTTCGATGCTGATGCAGCTTTCGCCATTCAGTTCCTTCCACGTTCTCACCGTGGTGATGTTGAAATGACTGCGCACCCAACTTTCTTTCTTGTCGGCAAATTGGGCAGCAGTTCGGATGCCCATATAATCGAGTTTCCTGGAAATCTGTCGTCCGATTCCCCATACATCTTTTATCGGGAACAGAGATAAAGCCTTGTGTCTTCGCTCATCAGTATCGATGAGACAGCAGCCTTGGTAACCCTTGTATTTCTTGGCGAATTTAGAACCGATTTTTGCCAGAGTCTTTGTTTCTGCAATGCCGATGGAGATAGGGATTCCTACGGCTCGGAGCACATCGGCAGAAATCCTGGCGCCATATTGGTGGAGCAGGGATTCATTATTTAAAAATGTATCGTTTTCTTTCAGATTATCCTGGAAGAAGCGCTCTGCCATAGACTGATCCACATCGAAGAAACTTTCATCGATAGAGTATTGGTCGATGTGGGGCGAGTAGTGCGACAGCATAGACATCACTCTGTTGGAGAGCGAACCGTAGAGTGTATAGTTGCTGGAGAAGATAGCCACTCCTTCAGCCTCCAGTTTTTCCTTAACCTGATAGAACGGGTCTCCCATCTTATACCCCAATGCCTTGGCTTCTTCAGAGCGCGCAATGACGCACCCGTCGTTGTTGCTCAATACAACCACGGGCTTTCCTATCAGGTCGGGGCGAAACACTCGCTCGCACGAACAGTAGAAGTTGTTGCAGTCTGCCAGTCCTATCATATCTTATCATTAACACCTCTTGTTATCACCAGAAATCCTGGTATGATGTGCAAAAATACAAAAAATAATCCGAAAACGATAGTTTTTCATTCAAGTTTTTTGTCGTTTCATGATTTATTCTTACCTTTGTGGACATAAGCTAGTATTGAAACATCATAAAACTGAACGATATGAATCATAAGAATAACATGTTGGCATTGAGCCAGGAGCGTTTCTCGGCTCGCAAGTTTACTCCAGAGGCAGTTAGCCAGGAGGATTTGGACTATATTATGGAGTGTGTGCGCTTGGCACCATCGGCAGTGAACAGGCAGCCTTGGCGCTGGCTCATCGTGCGCTCGGAAGAGGCGAAGAAGAAACTTCAGGAGTGCTATGACCGCGAATGGTTCAAGACGGCTCCTATATATATTATAGGTATGAAAAACGTGAATGAGAACTGGGTGCGCAGATATGATGAGAAACCGCATGGCGATATTGATGTGGCGATAGCGGCAGAGCATCTCTGTCTGGCTGCAACAGAGTGCGGACTGGGCACCTGCTGGGTCTGCAATTACGATACGGCAAAGATGCAGCAGTTCTTTGCTCGCGAGGGCTATGAGGCGGTGGTAATCATTCCTGTAGGTCATATTTCTGAAGACTGTCCACGCGCAGAGAAGAAGCGTAAGGAGATGAGCGAAATCACGGAAGAAATCTAGTTCTGATATAAGAAGAAATCTAGTTCTGATATAAAATCTGGTACAAAAAAGAAGCTGTATGGAAATGAACGAAGAATCCATCCTGGCATGGAATATCATAGAAAAGACAAGTGCCAACCTCTTCCTTACTGGAAAGGCGGGCACAGGTAAGACGACCTTCCTCAAGCGATTGAAAGAATTGTCGCCCAAACGAATGATTGTGCTTGCTCCTACGGGCATTGCAGCCATCAACGCCGGAGGTATGACCATCCATTCGTTCTTCCAGCTTCCCTTCTCGCCATACGTGCCGGGCACGACCTTTGGCAGCGGCGAACAGAAACGCTATCAGTTCAGCAAGCTCAAGCGCAATATCATCCGAAGCATCGACTTGCTGGTAATCGACGAAATCAGTATGGTGCGTAGCGATTTGCTCGATGCTATTGACTCCGTGCTTCGCCAGTATCGCAAGCGCCACGACCTGCCTTTCGGTGGTGTACAACTCTTGATGATAGGCGATTTGCAGCAGCTCGCACCTGTTGTTACGCCACAGGAAGAGCATCTTTTAGGGCAGCATTATGATACTCCTTTCTTCTTCAGCAGCAACGCTCTGAAGCAGGTGGGTTATCTTACCGTCGAACTTAAAAAGATATACAGACAGCAAGATGAGCAGTTTATCTCGCTGCTCAACCAGATTAGGGAAAACAAGGCTTCAGAAGAGACATTGCAGGCTCTGAACCAGCGCTATATTCCAAATTTTGTACCGCCAAAGGAGGGCAATTATATCCGGCTTACCACCCATAATGCACCTGCCCAGTATATTAACGAACAGCAGCTTGCCGCCTTGCCTGCGCAGACGTATTCCTTTACTGCCGAGGTAGAAGGCAATTTTCCAGAATCATCTTATCCTGCTGATTTCAAGCTCATCTTGAAACCGGGAGCCCAGGTGATGTTCATCAAGAACGACCCGCAGCATCGTTTCTATAATGGTATGATAGGCGAGGTGATAGGGGTCAAGACCGATGAAAACGACAGCAAGATTATCGTTCGCAGTAAGGACTCAGGCGAGGAGCTTGAACTGGAGAAAATGGAATGGACCAATGCGAAATATACCCTGAACGAGAAAACCAAGGAGATAGAGGAAACAGTGGAAGGAAAATTCATGCAGTATCCTCTGCGTCTGGCGTGGGCAATAACTATCCACAAGAGTCAGGGACTTACTTTCGAACATGCCATCATTGATGCTTCTCATTCTTTTACGCATGGTCAGACCTATGTTGCACTGAGCCGCTGCAAGACTTTAGAGGGTATGGTGCTCAGCGAACCGCTTTCTCGCGGAGCCATTATCAGCAGCCAGACAGTGGATGCATTCAGCAGTCAGCTTACTGCGCCTACTCAGGAGCAAATCAGCAGTCTGGAGCTGCAATATATCATTTATTGCATCAGTGAACTCTTCGATTTCTATTCTATCAGAGCCAGTTATGAGCATCTGATGCGCTGCCTGGTAGAGTTCTTTAATGGTAAATATCCGCGTGTGGTAAGCGAGTATCAGAAGTTGCAGGTGGTGTTGAAGAGTCTGATAGCCGTATCGGATAAATTCCGTGTGCAGTATACGGGTATGCTTGCCCGAAATCCTGATGTAAGACAGGCTGAACTGCAAGACCGTATTCATAAGGGAGCTATGTATTTTCTTGATAAAATCGGCATTCTGATTGATTTAATCAGAAAGTCGAATCTTGATACAGACAACAAGGTAGCAAGGAAGCAGTTTGAAGACCGCTTCTCTGTTTTCTCAGAGGATGTAAAATTAAAAGAACGGCTTTTGAAGTATGAATGTAGTGCCGAATTCACGGTAACAGATTATCTGAAAAAGAAGGCGCAGTTCTTGCTGTTGGATGCAGATGCCTCATCAGATAGCGGTTCGGGCAGAAAGTCAAGGAGACAGAAGAAACCGAATGAACCGAAGGTGCCGAAAACCCCTACAAGGGAGATCAGTTATAACCTTTACAAGCAGGGAATGACGCTGGAGCAGATAGCTGCAGAACGGGGTTTTGTCAAGGATACGATTGCAGGTCATCTTGCTTCGTATGTGAAAAAAGGAAAGATTGGACTGCGGGCGCTGATTTCAAGTGCCCATGAAAAGAAAATCCGTGATTTCATGAAGGCTCATCCTGAATTGGAGCATTTTAGCGAAATAAAGGAAGCTTTGGGAGCTGGTATTGATTATTACGAAATCAAACTGGTTCATGATTTGATGGAGGGGGAATAAAGGTTTTCTTCCACCATATTATAATAATAGCCGTAACTATATTTGCAGTAGTTACGGCTATTGTTTTTCTTAAAAATCTAGAGTTGGCTCACAGCCTTTTCCAGCTGCTGCAAAGCCTGTTTGATAACACTTCTTGGTGCAGCTACATTCAATCGCATGAATCCTTCTCCCCCAGGACCGAACATCTCCCCATCATTCAATGCCAGATGAGCCTTGTCGATGAACAGGTCAAGAAGTGCATCGTGAGAAAGATGCAGGTCACGGCAGTTGAGCCAGACTAGGAAGGAAGCCTGTGGACGCAACGGGCGAATGCCCGGAATATGCTCACGGCAGTAATCTTCTACAAATCGGATATTGTCCTCAATATAGGCAAGCATCGCCTTGCGCCATTCTTCTCCCTTTCGGAAGGCAGCGATGGTAGCGATAGGAGCAAAGAGGGTTGGTTCATCCAACTCATTTGCGCTTAACCATCTATAAAACTTATTCCGAATATCTTTGTTTGGAATAATGGCGTAGCTGCTCACGATTCCTGCTATATTGAAGGTTTTGGAAGGAGCCTGGAAGGTGATGCTGATGTTGCGTGCCTTGTCTGAAACCGAAGCAAACGGGATGTGCTTGTGTCCGAAGAGCGCCATATCTGCATGAATCTCATCGCTGATAACGAGCAGATGGTGCTCATAGCAGAAGTTGGCAAGCTGCTGCAAGGTTTCCTTGCTCCAGGTGATTCCGCCCGGATTATGGGGATTGCAGAGAATGAGAATCTTGCATTTCTCATCGCAAACCTTCTCGAGGTTTTCGAAATCCATCTCGTAATATCCGTCTTCCCTCATCTTCAGCGGATTGAAGACCACCTCTCTGCCATTACCCTCTGGGGTGAGGCGGAATGGGTGATAAACGGGTGGCTGGATGATGACTTTTTCATCAGGATGCGTGAAGACATTCACCACGAGTCCGATGCCTTTTACAATACCTGGAATGAATCTTATCCACTCTCGCTTCACATCCCACTGATGGTGGTCGCGAACCCAGTCGATGATGCTGGGAAGGTAATCTTCCGGTTCCATGGTGTAGCCGAAAAGAGAGTGTTCCAATCGTGCCTTGAGGGCATCTGTAATGAAGGATGGAGTCTCGAAATCCATATCAGCTACCCAGAGTGGCAGCAGATCATCTCGTCCCCAACGAGGCAACAAGGCGCCATGTTTCAGGTCGTCGCTGCCCGAACGGTCTATGACTTTATCGAAATTGTACATTTTACTTTGAGCCTATTAACTATAAACTATCAATTATAAACTATTAACCGCCTGCTTGATGTCTTCGAAGAGATCATCCACATCTTCCAGACCTACGCTGAGGCGGATAGTGGTGTCTTTCACGTCCATCGACTTGCGCATGCTCTCAGAGAAAGCTCCGAAGATGGTGCTTGCCGGATGGATGGCGAGCGAACGGTTGTCGAAGAGGTTGGTAGCGCGATGGATGAGTTTCAGATTGTTCAGAAAACTGAAGCAGGCTTCCTTGCTCTCCAGGTCGATGCAGATCATGGCTCCCGCAGTCTTTCCAAACTGGCGCTGCGCCAACTTGTGATAAGGATTATCCTCCAGACCCACATAGTTTACATATTTTATCTGTGGCAGAGAGCGCAGCTTCTTGGCAAGCTCCAGGGCATTGCTGCTCTGCACACGATAGCGCGCATCGAGCGTTTCGAGTCCGATGGTCTGCATATAAGCCACCTGTGGAGTCATATAGGCTCCGAAATTGAAGAGCATTTCTCCATAGAGACGTTTGGCGAAATCGCCGTTGTAAGGAGTTCCGTAGTCGATAACCAGACCGCCGAGCGAAGTAGCACCGCCACTTACATATTTAGAACTGGAAACCACCTCAATATCTACTCCCAGACTCTTAGCCGAGAACTGTGTGAAAGGAATCACGGTAGAATCCACTACCAGCGGAACATTCTTTTCGTGAGCCACTTCCGAAATGGCTTTCAGATCGGCAACCTCCAGTTGTGGGTTGGTCAGGATTTCGAGGAAGACGCAGCAGGTGTCATCATCAATGGCTTCGCGCACGGCTTCGATATTGGTCAAATCGCGCAAGCGCACCTTTACGCCAAAACGGCGCAGAGTGGCAACGAGTAGGGCATAAGTATTGCCGAAGAGATGCTTGGATGTAACAATATTTTTGCCTTGTGCTGCCAGCGCCATGAGGGTGTTGCTGATGGCCGCCATTCCTGAGTTGAAGGCGGTGGTATGAGCAGCATCGGTAAGGGCTGCCACGCGACGCTCCAGGTTGGTTACCGTAGGATTCTCTACGCGCGAATAATCTGGAGCCTTAATCTTGTCGGTGAATGCTTCTGCCATGACGGCAGCATTGTCGAATTCGTAGGCAAGGGTGTTATATACTGGCACGCTCAGCGAATCGTATGCATCGCGGCGCTCATATTCCAAATGAATAGCTTGAGTCTGTTTCTTCATTATTCTGTTATTTTATGTGATATTTTTGCGTGCAAAAGTACAAAAAAGAAATTGAATAGACAATAAATCGTATAAAAAAACGAGTTGCAGATGCGATATTTTTGCACTGCAACCCGTTGGAGAGAGATTCCTATTGATTATGTCCTGTTATTTGTCTTCCTGCTGGCTGTTTATGCCACCCGTCTGGATTCCCTGCTTTTCTTCCTGGAAATCATTTTTGATGTTGGATTTTACCTTTTGGAATTGCTTCTTGGTGTTGCCGAATTTCCAGATGAGTGTGAGGCTGATCTGGCGCAGAGGCACCTTTACCGTCATATTCTGTACATAGTCTGAACCCACGGTTTTCTGCTTGATGTTGAGCTTGTCATCGGTTGGTGTGAGGAACATCAGACTCAAGTCCAGCTTATCCTTGACGATGGATTTGGAGAGGGTGGAGTAGAAGAATGACATTCCGCTCTGATAGCCTTGCAGGTTGTGCTGTTTGCTCTGAATGATACTTCCTACTGTCCATTGCAACTCCCAAGGAAGTGTCTGTTGCAGATTGATCATCGTACTGCTGTTCCAGCCATGATTCTTCCATCCCAATACTTCGCTTCGCAAATCATTGTAGCTCAGACTCTCGTTCAGCATCAATCTCGTCTTCTTGAACACCAGCCAGTTGGCAAAGACATTCAGACTGGCGTTGCGGGTTTTCGAAACATTGCCGTAGGTGGTGTTGAGCAGGTTGTCTGCATCGATGAACGAATACTGCTCTATCTTGTTGTTGCAGAATCCGTAGCCCAGAGTTGTACTCAGAATGAAGCGTGGATTGTAATAATTAAATACCATGCTCACCTGATGCGACTTCACCACGTCGAGGTCTGTATTACCATAGCTGATGGCGGTAGGATTACTGCGGTCAACATAAGGGTTAAGGTAGGTAATTCCCGGACGGGTGATGCGCATGCTGTAGTTCACACCGAGATTCATGCCTGGAGCGATGGCGTAAGAGATGCTGGCGCTCGGTACGAGATTGCCGTAATCTTTATCAAAATCATCACCCTTACCCTGTTCAAACTTCACTTTCTCCCAGGTCTGTTCGTATCGGGTTCCCAGCATGGTTCCTATCTTTCCGAAGTTTCCCTTCCATTCTGCATAGGCGGCAAGAATGTTCTGGCTGTTCTTATACTCCATACTGTTGGCAGGGTTCAGCGTCTCAGTTTTATCTGCCGCCACATCGTAGTAGCGTGAATCGCTTCTGTTGATGCGGGCTATGTATTTGGCTCCGAAATTCAGGCGCTGGGTGGCGCTGAGCGAATGGGTAAAATCTGCCTGGAAAGTATGTTCAGTGCCTCGGGTCTTACTTTTGGAGAGCAGATCGTTGAGCTGGAGAGCCGTCACATGGCTGATGTCGTCGTAGAACGTATAGTTGTCTGTGTGAGATGGGTTGGTACTGAATAGATAGCTGAGAATGAGGTAGTTCGTGCGCTCCTTGTTGAAAAATCGCTGATAATCGATGCTTCCGTTGAAGGAGGTATTGCCCAGATTCTGTTTCATCTCATTGCCGTATTCGAATCCTTTGCCGTAGATTCCGCCTGTCATCTTTGTGAGTGGGTGACCTGTAATCTTCTGGTTGAAGGTGGTCAGTCCTGCAGTAGCGCTGATGTTGCTCAGTGAATCAAGTTCGTAGCTCAGACTGATGTTGCCCATAGAGAAAGGCTGCTTCATATCCGAATTCTGATAATAGTTCATCGTGCAGCCATCCTTCTGGAATCGGTCGAAGGAGATGGTGGTTCCATTCATGCGCTGATGATTGTACATTCCGTTGGCACTATAGGTGAGCTTGCCCTGCTGACCGCTGATGAAGGCGGAGATGCGCTGTGCCTGGTTGCCGGCAGCTGCACTGATATTGCCATTATAGCCATTGCTGAAGTCGTTGCCTCCGGCTCCATTTACAGCTTGCTTGTTGAGTACGATGTTGAGCACGCCGCCCGTACCTTCAGCATCATATTTGGCTCCCGGGTTGGTGATTACTTCTATGTTTTTTACCATAGTTGCCGGCATTGCCTTGAAAATCTGCGAAGGGTTGGCAGAGAACATCGGATTCGGCTTTCCATCAACATACACTTTGAAACTGGATGAACCGTTCATGGTGATATTGTCCTGTCCATCCACCGTAACCATCGGCACCTTGCGCAGCATGTCGAGAACGGTAGAGGCCTTGGCGTCAGCATCCTGTTGCACGTTGTAGGTCATCTTGTCGGTCTCCATTTTTACCAGCGGTTTCGAGGCAACCACGGTAACGCTTGCCAGGTCGAAGTCCTTCCATATCGAGTCGTTTTTCTCGACATCACTCTGTGCGAAACTTTCGAGTGAGCAGACGAGCAGGGTGCTCATCAATATCAATGATTTCTGTTTCATATTCTTTCCCTTTTCTTATGTTAATGCTATCTTTTTTCTTATTCTTTTTAAGTTCATGCGCCTTTCTTCTGTAGATTGGCGATGCAAAGATAAGGTGTTTTCTTGAAACAGCAATGAATGGGAGAGGGGTTTAACCCAACAATAACCTACTGGCTCATCCGATTAACTTAAAGATAACATTTGTATGGCAAAAATGCAGCAAAAAAAGCAAATTGTAACAGAAACATTCGTTTATCTCGAATTTTATTTGTAATTTCGCACCAAAATCAAAATAAGGACATTTATGAATAAACTGATTCTGAAAACAACAAAAAGCGGACTGCTGGCAGCTGCCCTGATGGCTTCAATCTCTGCCAGTGCCGAAACTATAGAGGTGAAAACGCTGAAATATGCAGGCCCCTATGCCGTAGCACAGCCTTGGATGGCTGACAGTGTGAACATCAAGGGCGAAGCGTTTGACCTTAAGCAACTGCTCGATTCGCCGCTGTCTTTCACCTTATTAAATAAGGGTAAGGAGGTGAGTGCAGCCCAACTCCTTGCCGACAAGCAGCAGGATGCGCTCCATCTGGCTTCTTTCTGCGTTTCTAACACCCAGCGCACTAAAGCAACCATTGCGGTAGAAGGATTGGAGCAATACCGCCTGTTCGTAGACGGCGAACAGGTAGAGGTGAACGGCGATAAGGCTGAAACCATCCTGACTCCTTCGCAGCATACAGTTGTCATCAAATATCTTACCCGGAAGAATGCATCTTCTGATAAGAAATCTATCAAGTTGACCGTAACCGCAGCCAACGGTGCTCCGCTTTCTGTAGGCGATGCGACGGCAAAGCGTGCCTATAACATCTATGATGTGATTTGTGCGCCCAACTATCCGAGTGTTTCTATCTCGCCAAACGGAAAGTTTATCGTAGTTCGGAAAACCTGGGTAGATAGAAAAGGTAATAACCATAGCATTAGTGAGTTGCGCAACTCTCAGACTAACAGACTGATGGCTACATTTGAGGAGAGCGTGAAATGGATGCCTTCAAGCAATAAACTGTATTTCACGCAGAAGGCGAGCGACAGCAGTATTGCCGGAGAAGAAAAGCAGGATGGCACATTGCAGCTCATTACCATCAATCCGCTGACGATGGAGCGCGAAGTGTTGGCAAGCAATCTTCCTGAAGGCTGGTTCCAGTTTACACCCGATGAAAAAACGCTCATCTATACGCTCACTACTGAAGGCAGAAAAAAGGATCCGCAAGTTTATGATGTAAAAGAACCGGAAGACCGACAGCCTGGCTGGCGCGAGCGCAGCAATCTCGCCAAATACGATCTTGCATCGGGCGTTCTCCAGCCGCTCACCTTCGGTTACCACAACATCTATCTGATGGATATTTCTGCCGATTCGCGTTATCTGCTGATAGGCAAGGGAGAGGAGCGACTCACCAAGCGTCCAACAACCCTAACATCATTCTACCGCCTGGATTTGGGTAGTATGAATGCATCTTCTGCCATAACGCCAAAGGTAGAAACCCTGATAGAAAAGGGCGAATTTCTGAACAGCGCCCAGTTCTCGCCAGATGGCAAGAGCATTCTCGTGAGCGCTTCGCCGGAAGCTTTCAACGGCATTGGAAAGAATGTGGAAGAAGGACAGACGCCTAGCATGACCGACACCCAGCTCTATCTGATGACCTTGGCAGACAAGAAGGTTCGTGCGCTGACCAGGGATTTCAATCCGAATGTGCTGAGCACGGAATGGAGCAAGGTCGATGGAAACATCTATTTTACAGCTGAAGATAAAGACTGCGTGCACCTCTTCCAACTCAATCCAAAATCGGGTAAGTTTACGCTTCTCAAGACTCCTGAAGAGTACATCAAGAGTTTCTCAATAGCCTCTTCTACAGCAGAAATGGCTTTCTCCGGTCAGAGTGCGTCCAATGCCGACCGACTCTATAAGATGAATACAAAAGCGCTGAAATCGCAATTGGTTGACGATTTGAGTGCGCGCGAACTGAAGGATGTTGAGCTGGGCGAATGCAAGGCTTGGAGTTTGGTAAATTCAAGGGGCGATACGCTTTGCTGCCGTTATTATCTGCCTCCTCATTTTGATGCTGCCAAGAAGTATCCGATGATAGTGAACTATTATGGCGGATGCAGTCCTACGAGCCGCATGTTCCAGAGCCGTTATCCTCATCATGTTTATGCAGCGATGGGCTATGTAGTGCTGGTTGTAAATCCTAGTGGAGCCACCGGATTCGGTCAGAAATTCTCAGCCCGCCATGTAGATACGGCAGGCGAGGGGGTGGCTGAAGACATCATCTCCAGCACCCAGGCTTTCTGCGATGAGCATGCTTTCGTGAACCGCAAGAAGATTGGCTGCATCGGCGCCAGCTACGGTGGATTCATGACTCAGTATCTTCAGACCAAGACAGACCTCTTTGCTGCTGCCATCTCACATGCAGGCATCAGCGACCACACCAGCTATTGGGGTGAGGGCTATTGGGGCTACAGCTACAGCGAAGTTTCTATGGCGAACGAATATCCTTGGACCAACAAGCATCTCTTTGTAGATCAGAGTCCACTCTATAATGCCGACAAGATTCATACTCCGCTGCTGTTTGTTCACGGTACGGCAGATAATAATGTGCCTGTGGGCGAGAGTATCCAGCTCTATACAGCGCTGAAACTCCTTGGCCGTCCTACGGCGATGGTATTGGTAGATGGTCAGGATCATCACATCATCGACTACGAGAAGCGACTGAAATGGCAGAACACCATCTTTGCCTGGTTTGCCAAGTGGTTGCAGGATGATGCTTCCTGGTGGACGGAAATGTATGGTGATGAAAAGATGTAGATGTTTATTTCTTGCAGTTTAGCGTGATAAGCAGGGAAATCATGGCGAAGGCGATTCCTACGATGCAGACACCAAGCCAGTCGGCTTGCGTCCAGACGTAACCGGCACAGAAAGTGCCGAGCGAACCGCCGATGAAATAGCTGGTCATGAAGATTGTGTTGGCGCGGTTGGAAGCCTGCGGAATCTCCTGCAGGCAGCCGCTCTGATTGCTGAGCTGCTGACATTGCAGACCTATGTCAACCAAGATGATGGCTGCGATGAGTCCGGCGTAAGTGTCGCCGAAAAGCAAGGCTATTGCCCAGGCGATGATTTGCATTCCTGCTCCGAACAGACTGAATTTTCGAATGCCAAACCTAGGAACCAGTTTTCCTACACCACTGGCAGCAACGGCTCCCATGATTCCGCAAAGTCCGAGCATTCCTACCATATCACTTCCTGCGCTGAAAGGTGGCTGCGCCAGATGGAACGCCAGACAAGACCATATTGCCATCATACTGCCGAACCCGAAGGCCGCACGTATGGAATAGATGCGGACAGAAGGATGAAAAACGAAGATTTCTGCTATGGTGGTCATCAGTCCTCTATAGGTTCCTACATAGTTGCGCTTCATTTCAGGCATCATCAGCAGCATGATTCCCATGCAAAACACCATCACGAAAGCAGCTATGATAAACATCTCCCGCCATCCCAGCCATTCGCCGATGTAACCGCTGATTACTCGTGAGGCAAGAATGCCCGTCAGCAGTCCGGAGAGTACAATGCCCATATTCCTGCTCTTGTTCTTGGGTTCCGAAAACTGTCCGGCTATCGGAATGAAGAACTGCGGAATCACCGAACAGGCGCCAATCAGCAGTGAAGCTCCCCAGAGCATCCAAACGTTTTGCGCTGCAGCCATCACAATTGCCATCAATGCAGCAATGGTCATATTGACAAGGATGAGTTTCTTGCGCGAAAGCATGTCGCCCAAGGGAATGAGGAAGAATAAGCCCAGCGCATAACCTATCTGGGTAATGACGGTGATGAGGTTAGCCTTCTGCTCGGTAATATCCAGGTCGTGGCGGATGAGTTCGAGAAGCGGCTGATTGTAGTAGCAGTTGGCTACGGTGAGTCCTGCGACGATAGCCATCATCAGGAGAATGCTGCGGGGAATGCCCTGATTTTCTTTTAGCTGTATCATTTTCTGTCTGTTGTTTCTTTGTTTTGAGTGCAAAGTTACGAAAAATTTCTCGGCAATCAAAGTTTTTGGGGACGATTTCTTGGGAAAATCTTCTCTCTCAGGCAGAAAAAGTTTCTGTTCTTTCCCTCGCGCGCGTAC
>ERZ1031095.476-NODE-476-length-13554-cov-5.794133_pt1 | contig 13554 bp, 13 predicted proteins | sample MGYA00517108_ERZ1031095 | MGnify/ENA primary metagenome ERZ1031095 (study PRJEB33719, sample SAMN04261275) | wastewater metagenome | biome: rural village; feature: human; material: feces | host: Homo sapiens | place: El Salvador | collected 2013-01-07 ... | reverse complement strand
TGCATGGTTTATTGATAAAGAGTTCTAAATTTTCTTTTTTCATTTTGTTTTTTATAGCTATGCCTCTCATGTTTGAAGCAAATATTGTATTAAAGACATGGTTAGGTATTGTACCAGATCATACTGTGAAATTCCTCAGATTGATATTGATTGTAGGTTTACTTTTTACATTGTCAAATCCGATTATAGTATCAGTTCATGCTACAGGACGTCTGAAAAAATTTCAGTTAATTGAAGGTACTATGCTTTTGATGATAGTACCCATAGCTTATGTTTGCTTAAAATTTCTAGGAATTCGACCAGAATATGTCTTTGTTGTGCATATATTAGTAGAAATATGTACCCAATATGCAAGACTTAGAATAGTTCTGCCAATGATAAATATGAATCTATTTGATTATTTTAGACAGGTTGTAAAACCCATTTTGTTTGTGGTAGTATTGTCTCCGATATTGCCGTATGTTATATATAACAATCTTAATGAGGGGTATGCATCATTTTTTATTGAATGTAGCATTTGTGTACTTTGTTCTAGTATGGTAATTTACTCCGTAGGTTGTACTTGTTCAGAACGTATATTCATAAAAAGGAAATTATTTGAATTGATAAATAAAGTAAGAAATCGTAACTAGCGTAAATATGAATAATCCTAATTCAAAAATAAGTGTAATTGTACCTGTATACAATGCCGAGAAGTATTTACCTCGTTGTATTGATAGCATTCTTACACAATGTTTCACTAATATTGAGCTTCTGTTGATAGATGACGGAAGTAAGGATAAGTCTGGTGATATATGCGACGGATACGCTGAGAAGGATAAACGAGTGATAGTCTTCCATAAAGAAAATGGTGGTGTCAGTTCTGCAAGAAATTTAGGATTGGATAAGGCTACTGGTGACTATGTAACCTTTGTTGATGCGGATGATTATCTTCTTCCAGAATCACTTACGTTACAGCTTTTAGAAGGAAATTATGATCTCATACAAATTCCAAGAAATAATGGCAGTTTTATGAAATCTTATTCTCATGATGTTATCTGTAATACTTTGCATGCTTTTCGTAAATTCATTTATCGTAATTTTTATTTCGAATGTTGGGGCAGACTTTATAAGAAACAAATAATAGGGTCTGTGAGATTCCCGGAAAATTTAAAAGTTGGTGAAGACATAATGTTTTTTTTGAAAATCTATCGTAATGTTAGCAACTTTAAGTTATCATCAAAAGGTGGAGGGTATCACTATTCTTTTGTGCCGACATCTGCTATGCGAGCAAATGATATTCTTGGTAAACAAGAAAGATTAGCTGTGTATTTAAATGATTATTATCATGAGTTTAATGATAAACTTGCGTTGATAATTATGATGGTTTTCTTTTATGGAAATAAAACTTGCAAAGTAGACAAATATGTGTTTAAATATCCTATTTGTAAGATATTAATGTTGCCTATTAGTTTAAAGAGAAAGATAAAATACTTTTTGGACAGATGGCATATTTGTAAGTTATAACTATCTATTATTATTATGTTTTTATCTTTACTTACTGTTATTTGGGGAGTATTGCTTCTTGTAGACTTCAAAAAGTACTTTGTAGTATTTATGGCCTTTGCAGTGTGGACAAGTTGTTTCTTTTCTCCTGTGGCATCAGTATTCCCTGCCGTTTCAAGAATAGCGTTTTTGCTATTTCTCATTAAATATAAGAATTTGACGCATGGTGTGAAAATAACCAGATTTCCCATGAAGTTGAGCTTCATCATGTTATTAGTTTCTTTATCATGCACGAATTTTCTTACAGGCAATCCTCATTACAATGATTATATATCCCGAATAAATGTACAACTTCTGAATGTTTTTATGCTATGGTGTTTCTTCGTAAATGAACCACAGCGTAATATTCGCATCTTTATTACGAGTTCTATGGTTTTGGCCATTTTACTATGCGGATATGGTTTTTTCGAAGCGATTACCAGGTCTAATCCTTTTGTAAGTTTGATGGATAGTATAGGAGCATATACCAATCCTTTCCTCATTACAGAAGTCCGTTTTGGTGTGAAACGTACCCAGTCTTTGCTCTTGATGCATACTACTTTGGCTGGTATATGTATATCATTGTTTGCTATGTTTATGGCATATAGCGGCAGAATGATTAATAGTTCAAGGCTAAAGGTTCTGATAGTAGCTCTTGTCATTATGACATTCTTCACAGGCTCAAGAAGTGGAATCTTGTCAATAGTGATTACTATGATTATGATGATAAAGAATCTGAATCCCAGAAAAATATTGGGCATAAGTGTATTACTGATATTATTCGCAGTGTTTCAAAGTTATTTTGATACGATATTCCAATCATTCTCAAATACGCAAAGTGTAGGTGGCAGTAATACAGATATGCGTGAAACGCAATTTGAGATAGCTTTGAGTGGTTTGGTTAATCACTTTTGGTTAGGTAATGGTTTGGGGTATACTTTCTCTGACGATTTTTACACGGACGAACTTTTGGGAGCAGAATCCTTGTGGATTCCAATAGCCGTAGACCAAGGCGTTTTGGGCTGTATTGCAACGTTGGTGTTTTTCATTCAGTCGTTAGTTTATTGTATTAAGCAAGGTAAGTATAGTTGTTGCTTTTACGTGTTGGCAATGTTTGTGCTTTTCTCAATGACATCTGTGCCACAATATAACTTCACCTATTCTTTTATTTACCTATATGTAATGACTCATATAGATGAGGCTTTTGTAAGTAAAAAATTAAAGACTATAAAAATATGACATTAAAAACAAAGTTACGCAAATTATATTTTGCTTTTTCAAGATACAGGTTAAAAAACAAATCTCTTACACTAATCTCAAACAATTGTCTTGCAGGATGTGTTCTTCATGATTTCGGAATGAGATTTGACACACCTACAATTAACTTGTTCATACCCTTTCCTGATTATATCAAATTTTTGACAAACTTGAAAAGTTATGTAAGCAAAGACATTGAGGATATAACAGGAGATTCCTCATATCCCATTGGACTATTGGGGGGGGTAATACACTTACATTTTTTACATTATACGTCTTTTGAGGAAGCTGTGGATGCTTGGAGAAGGCGTAGTCGCCGTATCCATTGGGACAATGTGCGCGTAGTTTTGATAGAGCGCGACGGATGTTCCGAAAGCGACTTGAAGGCATTTGATGAGATGCCCTATTCTCATAAGATAGCTTTAGTTCATAAAGAACAATCTAATATTAAGAGTTCTTTTCTTATTAAGGGATTTGAACAATGTTCTGAATTGGGCAATGTTATGACGTTTGTAAATAGTTGGGGAAGAAAACATTACGATCAGTTTAACTGGATACGTTTTTTCAATCAGAACACATAAATAATAAAACAATGAAATCTGCATTTTTAATAATGGCACATAGCAATTTTGACATGCTTAAATTGCTTGTTACTCAACTCGATTATAAAGATAATGATATTTACATTCATATAGATAAAAAATGTGGTAACGTTGATTATGGTCAGTTTGAAACCATAACAAATTATTCGAAGGTTAATTGCTTAAGAGACAGGATGAAAGTAACATGGGGAAGTTGCTCTCAAATACAGTTAGAGCTAAAAATGTTCGATGTTGCTTTTAATAATCAGGGGGGTAAAATATAACTATTTCCATCTGATTTCTGGTGTAGACTTTCCCTTGATGAATAACCGAGATATGTCGTCGTTTTTAGAGAAAAACGATGGTGTGGAATATATAGGGATTGTTAATGCAAAGAATGTGATAGAGCAAAGATTGGGATGCTGGCATTTTTATACAGATAGAAATCTTTGGGGAAAATTATATCGCCACGTCGTTATTCCTATGCAAAAGGCATTGAATATTCACCATGTAAAAGATTTCTCTAATTACCGGTTGGGGCCTAATTGGTGCACATTGTCATCATCCTTGGTGGGTTCCTTACTTAAAGAAAAAGACAATATAATCAAGCGTTATCGTTATAGCTTTTGTTGCGATGAGGTTTTCTTGCAAACTTTTGTCTATGAGCATAAGGAATTTCTCCAAAAGATATATTGTCCTCATGATCAGTATAAAAGCTGTATGAGATATATCGATTTTAAGCGTGGACGACCTTACACATTTCATGTTGATGATATAAATGAACTGCGGAAAGCCAACAGATTTTTTGCTAGAAAAGTGACCTTGGATGTTATGTTGGAATTAAAAAAGTTTTTAAATGATTGATAGAACCAATATATTATTATCAATAGTTATACCTATTTATAAGGTAGAACAATACATTGGAAAATGTTTGAATAGCATTTATGGGCAAATTGATGATTTGCCTGTAGAAGTGGTTCTCGTAAATGATGGCACTCCTGACAAGAGCATGGATGTTGCCCAAAAGTTTGTGAATACTAAGACTGTTGTTATCTCACAAGAGAATCAAGGTCTGAGTGCAGCTCGCAATAATGGAATGAAAGCTTCGCATGGCGAATATGTTTGGTTCGTTGATAGCGATGATTGGATTGCCGATGGTGCAATCGGAAAAGTGTGTAAATGCATAGAGAATCTAAAAAGTGATGTCTTTGTAGTGGGTATTAAGGCTTTCGATGAAAAGAACTCGCCTATAGGCTCTTTTCATCCGATATCGCCCGTTGATAGCATTGAGACAAAGACGGGGTCGGAGTGGATTTTGACCCCACATTTTGAACGAGGGCCTATGCAGATATTTGTGATGCGTAGACAATTCTTAGAAAGCGGTCATTTAGAGTTTGTGAAAGGATTACTTCATGAGGACTTGGAATTTGCTCCACGAATGTTGGTGAAAGCTCAACGAGTAACATACATACCGGAAAATGTGTATTGTTATTTAATAAGATCCCATGGCAGTATCACTTCTACTGTTAATCCAAAGCGCTTCACAGACTTGTTCTTTATACTGAAAGAACATGAGCAAATGCTTAATACTCTCTCTGATATGTATCAAAGAAGAGCTATTAAAACATCTCAATGGATGTTGCTTAGAACATTAATATCATATTTGAAAAAACAGAAATATGTAGGCATGAATCTTTGCAGAGCGCCTTATGTTGGTATTATTAGGAAGGTTTCGCTACGTTCGGTACTAGTCGCTCCTAGGTGAAATTTCTTTTGTTAGGAATCTTTCCTAATATTTATAAGTACATAAAGTGGTAATATATGAATATACTATTTGATTTAGTTTCTACTCAAACTACTATTAATGGTGGAGGCGAATATGTAAAGACTGTCTTCTTGGCTTTGGTTAATAAGATAAATGAACAGCATTTACCAGTGAAGGTTTTTGCGATGTATAATTCAAAGGACAAGATGGCATTTGACGATCTTCAATTGGAAGATATAAACAAATTGGAGAATGTTGAACTGGTAGATGTTAATAATAAATCAATCACTCAGCTTACTGAAGAATTTAGAATAGATGTATTCTTTATAGGTATAGCTCAGAAAATAGCAAAATTTTATAGTGTATCAGGAATAAAATGCAGAACAATCTGCGTTATTCATGATATGGCACATCAAGAAGTACAAAATGTCGGACTGTCGCAATATTTGGTTCAAGACAATCTGAAAGAATGGTTTAAACAGTTTGCACTCAAAAAATGGTATGAGCCAAAACGTCACGTCAACACAGATTTGTATGGAATGATAGAATATTTAAATACCATCAATACGGATTACGTTGCTGTTTCAGAGTATTCGAAATATTCGATATCCTATCTTACCGATATTTCTTCTGATAGACTTCATGTTTTGTATAGCCCATTAAAGTCTAATCAAATGTATTCAGAAATATCTAATCAAGACTTGAAATATTTGATTGATAAACATCAAGATTACTTCTTAGTTGTAAGTGCTAATCGACCGTTAAAAAATGCGCTTAAGGTTATTAATGCCTATAAGAAATACAAGAAAGACACAGGAAGTCATATAAAACTTGTAACGATAGGATATCGTCACGAACCAGTCTGTGATGGGCATATCGTATTACCTTATCTTTCTGAATCGGATTTGGAAAATGCCTATAAGCACTGTTATGCATTGGTTTATTCTTCCATGCTTGAAGGTTTTGGTTATCCACCAGTTGAAGCTATGAAGTTTGGTAGGCCAGTAATATCCTCCAACGTATGCTCTATGCCTGAAATACTTGGAGATGCTCCCATTTACGTTTCTCCATTCTACGAGACGGATATTTATCGTGCATTAAGAACTATAAGTGATAAGAATGTTGCAGAAGAATTATCGTTAAAATCAATGAAAAGATTCGAGACTGTGCAACAACGTCAGAAAGATGACTTAGGGAAACTTTTAGATTTGATTTTACAAAAAAAAGAATAGAACAAAATGGCTAAAGCGGCAATTGTGATTGTTTGTATGAACAATCTTAAGAATTTGTTTCCATGTTTGGACAGTATCAAGCAACAAACTAAAATATCATATGAAGTTTGGGTAGTAGCTTATCTTTTCTCAAAAGAGAATTTGGCCCTTTTAAGAGAAAAATACCCATGGGTGATTGTGGTTGAGAGTAATGAGATTCGTGGTTTCTCGGAGAACAACAATCTTGCATTGCGACAAGTGAAGACGGAATATACCTTGGTGCTTAACGATGACACTTTGTTTAAGGAGCCTGTCTTGGATGAACTTGTTGAGTCAATGGAGAAAACCCCTGATGCTAAAGTTATGTCACCAAAGCTTGTCAATGCTGATGGATCTTATCAAAGTTGTGGAAAGAATCCTGTTAACTGGTACTATTTCCTGCGTGAGGATTCTTTTGGATTGAACAACAATATGCGTAAGACCAAATATATTAACAAGACAGGAATATTCCAAACCTACAATATCAGTGGTGCTTGTTTTTTGATTAAGACTGAGTTCTTTAGGAACGAAGGCTTCTTTGATGAGTATTATTTCTTTTGCCCAGAAGACATTGCTCTTAGTACTAAGATCAATGAAGAGGGCGGAAAATGTTATGTAGATTCAAATATAACTTTATATCATCTTTGTGGAGGAACAAGAAAGTCTGCTGTAAAGACAGCAACCTTACCTGCACAAAGAATGGGATGTGTGCATTTCCATGGACGTAACTCTCTTTTCTTACGCGTATTTATGCGACTTTGGATTATAGCAACTTCTTTTGGAAAATTCATGATATTTTCTCTGAAGAAGGATGATATTGAGAAGAAGGCTCAGTTGCATAGTGCATTAGTTATGTTTACATGTAAGACTCCAAAGGAGATATTTACCAAATATTATCTACAATTGAAGAAGAATTCGTAAATGAAACCTATAGGACTAGTAACTTGCTACTTCCATCATAATTATGGAAGTATGCTTCAGGCGTATGCCACTGAGATGATTATGCAGCAGATGGGACTTCCTTTTCAAACCATCGCTTGTAAGGCTCCGATTAACTATATGAAAGAGAACAAGCTCCTTTATGTAATCAAGAAATTGTTGATCGCGGACTGGAAAATGCGTCTCGGAAAGATGAAGATTGAGCGTGCGAAGAAGGATTATCCAGAGTTTGCAAGGAACTGGGATATTCGTAATAAGGCATTCGATCATTTTGCTGAAACGTTTTTCCATGTATCGCCTTATTGCAAGAATCGCGAGGAACTTATAAAGATGGCTGAAAACTATTCTGCTTTTCTGGTAGGTAGCGATCAGTTGTGGCGAACAGATAGTGTAGAACACGGATATTATACTCTGGAATGGGTTCCTGACCATATTCGTAAGATTGCTTATTCAACAAGCATCGGTGTGAAGGAAGTGCCATGGTTCCAGGTTGAGAAGAATAAGCGATTTATGAACCGTTTTGACCATATAGCTTTGCGAGAGCAGAGTGCCTGTGATTTGGTTTATAAGTTGACAGGCAGAAAGGTTCCTGTGGTTCTTGATCCGACACTTCTCTTTACCGGTGACCAATGGTTGGGAATCCAGCAACAAGAGCCTTTAACAAATGGCAAATACATATTTTGCTATCTTTTGGGTGACAATCCTTTGCAAAGGGAATTCATTAAAAGAGTGAAGGAAAAGACAGGATACAAGATTGTCGCTCTTCAGCAATTAGATGACTATATTCCTTCGGATGAAGGATTTGCTGATGAGGCACCATACGTTGGTCCTCGTGAGTTCCTTAATTACATTCGCAATGCGGAGTATGTATTTACTGATTCTTTCCATTGTTCAGTTTTCTCTATCTTGTATAAGAAGAACTTCTTTACGTTCAGCCGGTTTGCAGAAGGTGCAAAGCAGAGTACCAATACTCGCATTGACAATCTGCTTCATATTACAGGATTGGAAGATAGAAGAATGACAAAGGATAAAACTGTTGACGGTGTGATTAACTATAAGGGTCCTTTTGACGGGGTGGATGACAAATTGAATGCTTATAGAAAGTCATCAATGGAGTATCTACATAACGCTCTTAAAGATTTGTAACCATGATACCAAAGATTATTCATTATTGCTGGTTTGGTAATGCCCCGAAAGACTATATGGCTAAAAAGTGTATAGACTCTTTTAAGCAAATGGGGGGGGTAAAAGTAAAAGAATGGAATGAAAGTAACTGTAGTTTTGAAGAAAACGACTATGTGAAAACTGCTTATCGGGAAAAGTCATGGGCACATGTGAGTGATTATTATCGACTTAAGAAGCTTTATGATTATGGAGGTATTTATTGTGATACCGATGTAGAAATCAAGAAGCCATTTCCTGAAGAATTCTTTAAAGCAGACCTTGTATTAGGCTATATGTATGAATGTGCCATTTCCACGGCAGTGATAATGGCTGCTCCCAAGCATCCTTACATTAAAGGTTTGTTGGATTTGTATGAAACGATGGCTTTTGATAGAAGAATACCGAATAATAGTATTTTTAATGATTTTACGCTTGCCAATTACCTTAACTTTAGGTTGAATGGAAAGTTTCGGGAGTTTATACCTAATGGTTTTATATATCCGAGATACTATTTTGAAGTTCCTACTTTTGGTAAGGAAGGTGGTTATTCTGTTCATCATTTTATGGGGTCCTGGCATTGTCACAAGGATTCTTTAAAGAATGTGATACGAAAAATTTTCAAGTGGTCAAGATTTCATTGCTCATTGCTTGACTGGTGGTACCAGAATTATTTCAGAAACAAATTGTTGCGTCGTTCAGGATACTACAAACGGTATCTTGAAGATTTACATAGAGATTAAGAATGATTGATATAAAAGACAAAAGTCAATGTTGTGGTTGTTGGGCTTGCTCAAATGCATGTCCTAAGCACTGCATTGAGATGATAGAGGATGAAGAAGGTTTCCGCTATCCTCATGTTGACAAGGATAAGTGCATTGATTGTGGATTGTGTGAGAAGGTTTGTCCTCTGCAAAAGCCAAAGATGGACGACACGTTACCCGAGAGTTTTGTTGTACAGCAGAAAGATTCTGATGTATTGCGAACAAGTACGTCGGGTGGATTCTTTACAGCTATATCCAAATGGGCAATAGAACAAGGAGGTGTCGTATTTGGCGCAGCCTTTGGTGAGGATATGGAATTGAGGCATTCTTATGCTGAAACATTGGATGGTTGTAAGAAGTTCCGTGGTTCCAAGTATGTACAAAGTCTTATTGGTGACTGTTATTCGCAAGCGAAAAATTTTCTCGCCCAAGGGCGAGTCGTTGTATTTAGTGGTACTCCTTGTCAGATTTCTGGGCTTTATCATTTTCTGCGTGGGCGGAAATACGATTCCTTAGTAACAGTGGACTTGGTGTGCCACGGCACACCAAGTCCACTGTTACTAAGGAAGTATTTGGCATATCACTCTGCTCAAATTGGAAGTAAACCGCAGGATTACCGATCACGAGATAAATTCTATGGTTATAACTATAGTACTGCATCTATTTGGTTCTCCGATTCTGATAAGGAATATCACAAAGGAAAGGAATCTGATATGATGCTCCGGTTCTATTTTAAGAATATTTGTAGTCGTCCGAGCTGTTATCAATGTCATTTCAAAACCATCAATCGAGTGAGTGATATTACTATATTTGATTGTTGGGATGCTCCTTCTGTATCTTCTGAATTTTCTTCAAAAGGTGCAACTAATGTATTTATACATACAGAACATGGGGCTTCTGTCTTCAAAGAAATTAAAACTGATTTTATTTGTCATCCATCTGAAATTAATGCTATTATAAAAAGAGATGGAATCATGATAAAGAACTTGGTTCCTGTAAATCCTATACGTAATAAGTTTTTTGAGGATTTGAATACGATGCCATTGGATGAAGTTGAGCGCAAATATTTGGATTGTTCTTTGAAACATAAAGTGCTTTCAAAGATTAAACCTTTTATGTTTAAAATAGGCGTTTTCTCTTTATATATGAAGGTGAAAGGCGCAATATGTCCATCAAAATAAACATGAGAATGCAAAATGAAGATAGGTTGAATATCATCTTCTTAATGAAGGTCTTCGAGGTAGGAGGTCAGGAGGTAGTTACAGCAACACTCGCTGATACCTTTATAAAGAAAGGTCATCAGGTTGTTATTGCGAGCTTTAAGCAACCCAATGACATGATGGTAAAACGTACTAATCCTTCTGTACGTTTTTATACGATAGGAGACTTCAAGTATTCTAAGGAGAATGTGGATGTTGTTCGAAGAATATTGCTGGAAAATCACATCAATGTGGTTATCAACCAGTGGGGATTGCCATACGTACCTTGCAAGGTTCTGAATAAAGCTAAAGAAGGTCTAAATGTTAAGACAATAGCTATTTACCATAATTCCCCAGACACCAATGCTCGTATCAAGGATGTTGAAATAGCACTGTCGGAAACTCATAATCCTTTGAAGAGAGCTATGCTTTGTGCTAAGATGTTTGTATTCAAGCAAATCACAAGCAGGAGCATGAAGTATGTATATCAGCATACAGACTTGTATATGGTGCTTTCACCTAGCTTTGTCAAGAAGTTTAAAGAGTTTACTGGAATAACTCATCCTGATCATCTTCAAGTATTGACAAATCCTGTGACCATTGATTCTTCTACCTATCATTATTCTTTTTCTCAAAAACAGAAAGAGATTATTTTTATGGGTAGGATTGACTATAACCAGAAGCGCGTTTATCGTGTTGTGGATACGTGGGCAAAACTGGAGCTAATGTTCCCAGATTGGAAATTGACAATAGTTGGTGATGGTACTGCTCGTAAGGACATAGAAAAACAGGTCAAAGAGTATGGTTTGCAAAGAGTGTCTTTTGAAGGCTTCCAGCAACCTAGACCATATTATGAGCGTGCTTCAATCTTGATGCTTACATCAGAATACGAAGGTTTTCCTTTGGTGCTTGCTGAATGTATGAGCTTTGGTGTGATTCCTGCCGTATATAACAGTTATTCTGCGATATGTGATATCATTGATGGTGGCAAGGATGGCATCGTGCTTCCTTATCATGAGAAGGGATATAATGCCAATGAAGCGGCAGGTATGATTGCCAACATCATGAAGGATGATGGTAAGCGTGAGCAAATGGCTTTGGCTGCTATTAAGAAAAGTAAAGAATATTCCGTAGAGAAGATTTATAGTGAATGGGAGTGTGTGTTTCATTCTCTATTGAAGGAATAAAAACTTATTGCATTATGTACAACGATATTCAGGTAATAATCATGGCTGGCGGCGTAGGCAGCCGCTTCTGGCCAATGTCAACCACCGATTACCCAAAGCAGTTCATAGATGTGATGGGAGTCGGCCGTTCCCTTATACAATTGACAGTAGATAGATTGAAGCCAATCTGTCCTGTCGAAAACATGTGGGTAGTGACAAACGAGAAATATATCAGCATTGTCAAGGATCAAATCCCTGACATGCCAGTAGATAACATATTAGCAGAACCGGAGGCTCGTAATACGGCACCTTGTATTGCCTATGCTTGTTGGAAGATTCAGCAGAAGCATCCGGAAGCCAACATCGTGGTGACTCCATCCGATGCTCTGGTCATCAACACATCAGAATATCAGCGTGTCCTCAGCAAGGCACTCAGCTATACTGCAGACAAGGAAGTCATCGTCACCATCGGCATTAAGCCCAGTCGTCCCGAGACCGGCTACGGCTACATCGCTGCTGCCGAGCCCACGGACGTGAACGAGATATATAAGGTGGAAGCCTTCAAGGAAAAGCCCGACCTCAACACCGCCGAGCAGTACCTCTCAGCTGGCAACTACTACTGGAATGCAGGAATCTTCGTGTGGAACATCGACACCATCAGCCGAGCCATCCGTACCTTCCAACCCAACCTTGCCGCCATCATGGACGAAATGTCAGCCTCCTTCTATACCGACAAGGAGAAAGAAGTGGTAGGCAGACTCATCCCTTCCTGCGAAAAGATCAGCATCGACTACGCCGTAATGGAGAAGTCGAAAGACATCTTCACCCTTCCCGCCGAATTCGGTTGGAGCGACTTAGGCAGCTGGGGCAGCCTCCGCACCCTCCTCCCGCAGGACGATAACGGCAACGCCAAGGTAGGCAAAGACATCCGTCTCTACGACTGCAAGAACTGCGTGATTCATGCAGCTGATGAGAGCAGAGTCGTGGTTCAAGGCTTGGATGGCTATATCGTGGCGGAGAAGAATGGACAACTGCTTGTTTGCTCTTTGAAAGAGGAGCAGAGAATTAAGGAGTTTGGAAAATAATAGATTTAACATTCTTAATTGTTACTATTATGATAAAACAATTGGTTATAAGAAATTTATACGATTTGTATTCTTATGATATAAAATTTGAGAATGAGCCCAATATTCAGATAATAACAGGTCCTAATGGTTTTGGTAAAACAACTATTTTGCAGATTGTAAGCCATTTCTATTCTGGAAAATTCTGGTATTTTTATTTTTTGCCATTTTCTTCAATCGATATAATTTTGTCTGATGATATAAAGTGCACGTTTACAAAGGAGATTCAAATTCCAAAAGGTGATAATGTTAATACGGATGATAAAACTATAGTAAATGCACTTCTTTCTATTTCATTCTATGAAAGAAAAGGCTTGATAGAATCGGGAAAATTAGATATTACATACATTTCTAATTTATTGAAGTACAACGGAATTGATCCTTTGGCTGATTTTGACTTTTCACAGGTGGTTGAAAGAATGGAAAATTATTGCTCATTTTTCCAATGGTTTTAATGCAATTAAAGAATATAAGATACCATTAAGATATACACCTCTACGATTTATCTGTATTTTCATATCAAGACGTAAATCAGTCTCTAAAGAGATTGAATATTGGATTTTATGAAGGATAGACAACTCGTATGTCTTTTGCAAGAATAATTCAAAAGTATGCGGATTAATCCTTAACAATCTACAAACTTCATCTCGAATATCCTGTAATGATATATATATAATTGTTTGCTTATTATAATATTTTTGATAAACTTCAACCAACGTCTCTATAAATAGTTTCTTGAATTCTTCCCATTTAGGAGAATGAATATATAAACATGCACCATCTGGATCCATAATTAAACTTTTCTTTATATACGAAGAGTATTG
>ERZ1031095.474-NODE-474-length-13568-cov-7.181899_pt1 | contig 13568 bp, 14 predicted proteins | sample MGYA00517108_ERZ1031095 | MGnify/ENA primary metagenome ERZ1031095 (study PRJEB33719, sample SAMN04261275) | wastewater metagenome | biome: rural village; feature: human; material: feces | host: Homo sapiens | place: El Salvador | collected 2013-01-07 ... | reverse complement strand
TGTGCAACTTTTTACTCATATTTATCAACTTAAATTAATTCCGCCAACGGGTCATCACTTATTTGATATATAGAATTAAGCATGTTTTGTTCAATCCCTAATTCTAGGAGTTTTTCATAGTCATCCTTACTAAGTTTGTTATGATATACTCCATACCTATTATCTATAAGTACGATACAGAACGGACTATCTGCATCATATCCATTTTTAACGAGCTCTATGATTGCACCTTTAGAAGTTGCAACATTTTCGCGACCAATAAGGCGAGCTGTTCGTGCAGAAACTTTAAATGGTATTGTTTTCGTCATAATTATAAGATTTAAGAAGCTGAACTGTACAAAATATTAACAGATTCCCAAAGGTACTTACTAAAAAAGATCAAGCAATTGGATATCATTTAAATTCATATGCAGTATATTGCCATTAACTTTACATAAGTCTTGATATCCTTGTAAAAAAATAGGATTCTTAGGATAACATACAACATGATATGTTTGGTCATTCATATCCATTAAATTTGTTCTATCTAGAGAAATAAAGCCTTTTCTAGCCATACTCATAAAAGAGGTAAGATATGAGATTTGTGCATTTTGGTCGTTACCAAACTGCTGATTAAGAAAAACTTTATTTACAACAATATCTTCTTCACCAAATATATAGTCCGAATCAAATACACGCTTTTGTAGATTACGTAATTTTTCTCTATCATTGATAGCGTCTGGCAATAATCCACCAGCCGATGCCACATGACAAATCACGCTACCTATTATACAGAACCAATCAATATCTTTCGAATGCAGATAAGCCTCATCATACTTCATAAATTAGGAAATATAGCTTTACAATTATCACAATATGGAAAAACTTGCATAGTCCTTGGTCTCACAGCTTCCATAAAATACAAGTTACCAATATTGTTTTCATGAAATTTATTCATATAGTTATTACCAGCATGTTGTTCGGCACAATTCCCAATAACATATCGTTTACCAATTTTAGATCGTTTACCAATATCACCGAGCTTCTGCATTTCTCGTTTCAAGAAACTGTGCCAGTTGGTACCATTAGGACGATGAGCATACCCTTTTGCAAATTTATTACGAGTTTTATCATGACATATTGTAGCCATTGCAGGTAAATCCCAAAACTTTGACTTTGTCTTTTTGTCAAAACGTAATACTTCTATCTGTTTTTTGCATATATCTTTACAATACTTTCTTATTCGACTATCCATAGCTTTAATTGACCAATATTTCCATAATAGAAATGAGTTACAATTATTACATATATTGTTTCCTTCTCACTCACATCCGTGCGTTTCTGCGTCATCTGTGGGAGACATTTATAGTGAGTAGTTAATAGTGAGTAGTGATTAATTGATATGGGCGAATGGGAAGGGCGAAGCCCTACTAATCATTAATCATTAATCACTACCCATTATCATTAATCACTAATCTCTCAGGCTCTGCTGATACCACTCATAGAGTTTCTCTACGCCGTCTTCGATTTCCACTTTGTGTGTCCATCCGAGACTGTGGAGCTTATCCACGCTGATGAGCTTTCTTGGGGTGCCGTCGGGTTTGCAGGCATCAAACTCCACCGTGCCCTCGAAGCCTACTGCCTTTACCACGAGTTCTGAGAGCTGGCGGATGGTCAGCTCCTTGCCGGTGCCTACGTTGATGTGGCAGTTGCGGATCTCGCCGAGAGACGGGATGGCTCCACCTCTGCCCTCTGAGTTGTTTCTGTCCACAGCGCCGTCCACCTTCGCACCATAGAATACTGAGGAGTATTTCTCGATGCCGATGATGTCCTTGAAGTCTACGTTCAGAAGAACGTGGACGCTGGCGTCAGCCATGTCCTCGCTCCAGAGGAACTCACGCAGCGGAGTGCCTGTTCCCCAAAGTACTACCTTATTATCATAGATGCCGTAGAACTCCAATGCTTTCAGGATGCGCTCATGAGAGTTGCTGCCGTCCACATTGCCCTCGCCGATGATGGCGCGAAGCTTGTCATCGGGATTGATAGGACGCTTGTTCATGTCCACCTCAATGCTGTGCCAGTCGCCGTCATGGATGAGCTTGGCGAGATAAATCTTACGCATCATCGCCGGCATAACGTGACTGTTCTCCAGGTGGAAGTTGTCGTTAGGACCATAGAGGTTCGTCGGCATCACGGCTATGTAGTTAGTGCCATACTGAAGGTTATAGCTCTCGCACATCTTCAGACCCGCAATCTTTGCGATGGCATACTCCTCGTTGGTATATTCCAGAGGCGAAGTAAGGAGCACGTCCTCCTTCATTGGCTGGGGAGCATCCTTGGGATAGATACAGGTGGAACCGAGGAAGAGCAGCTTCTTCACGCCGTGCGAATAAGCATTGCTGATTACGTTACACTGCATCTTCATATTCTGCATGATAAAGTCAGCACGATAGAGCGAGTTAGCCATGATGCCACCCACGAAAGCAGCAGCCAGAACCACAGCATCAGGACGCTCCTCATCGAAGAACTTCTCCACAGCATACTGGTCAGTAAGGTCAAGCTCCTTATGCGAACGACCCACCAGATTGTTATACTCCCTCTTCTTAAGGTTATTCCATATAGCAGAACCCACCAGTCCATGGTGTCCCGCAATATAAATCTTTGCGTTTTTTTCTAATGACATATTTCCTTTTTTCTTTTTATCAAGAATTTAAGAATTAGAGAATTATTCATTCTTTTATCAATGAATTCTTCCTTAAGCAACACTTCAAATGCATCTTGATAGACTTTCTCTTTAAATCCACATCCAAGTTCTTGATGTAGTTGCAGAGCTAATCTCATCAGTTCATTGCTTTCCTGTTGGTAAAGTAAAGCCATAATACAATTATTCTTATAATTCTAACGTCAGTTTAATTCAAACACCAAACGAAAATGCAAGAAAGCATAGTAACCAGAAAATTCTTAAATTCTCTAATTCTTGAAAAAACGATTACTTAACGATACCTTTTTCGAGATATTCTGCAAGATTGCAGCGAACCTTCATGCCGGCATCCTCTGCAGCTACCTTAGCCATATCACTCTCCACCATAATCTTCACGAGATCCTCGAAGCTTGTGGTGTTAGGATTCCATCCGAGCTTTGCCTTAGCCTTTGTCGGGTCACCCCAGAGATTCACCACGTCGGTGGGGCGATAGAAGTCGGGCGATACCTCCACGAGAGTCTTGCCGATGAGTTCCTCAGGACCCTCAACGCAGACACCCTTCTCGTTCTCTTCCTTACCTTCCCACTTCAGCTCGATGCCAACATAGTGGAAAGCCAGCTGAGCGAACTCACGAACCGAGTGCTGCTTGCCAGTAGCAATCACGAAGTCTTCCGGCTTCTCAGCCTGAAGGATAAGCCACATACACTCCACGTAGTCCTTAGCGTAGCCCCAGTCACGGAGCGAGTCAAGATTGCCGAGATACAGTTTGTCCTGCTTGCCCTGCTTGATGCGTGCGGCTGCAAGCGTAATCTTACGAGTCACGAAAGTCTCGCCACGACGCTCACTCTCATGGTTGAAAAGGATACCAGAGCAGCAGAACATGTCATAAGCCTCACGATACTCCTTCACAATCCAGAAGCCATACTGCTTAGCCACGGCGTACGGAGAATAAGGATGGAACGGAGTGTTCTCATTCTGCGGAACCTCCTCCACCTTGCCATAAAGCTCCGAAGTGGAAGCCTGATACATGCGGCAAGTCTGGGCCAGTCCACACTGGCGGATTGCCTCAAGGATGCGGAGCACACCGGTGGCGTCCACATCAGCAGTAAACTCTGGAGAGTCGAAGCTAACCTGCACATGACTCTGAGCAGCAAGGTTATAAACCTCAGTAGGCTTCACCTTGTTCATCACCTGGATGATACTCATAGAGTCGCCGAGATCGGCATAATGAAGATGGAAGTTGGGGCGACCTTCCAAATGAGCGATGCGCTCACGATAATCAACGGACGAACGACGGATAGTTCCATGCACGTCATAACCTTTCTCCAACAACAGCTCTGCCAAATAAGAGCCATCCTGTCCAGTAATGCCCGTAATAAGGGCAACATTTCTTTTTACCATAGATAACTGTGTGTTTTGTTAAAATTAAACTTAGTTTTGAAGATTGATTATTTAGTTTGATTAGCTCGTTCTATGTTGTTTGTATCCTTACTTTAGATACTAAAATTGCATCCATACCGTAGATAATATCAAATCGCAAAATGCGAATGGATTGCTTCATCATAGCGTTTTAAATACTTATCAACGATTTGAGTAGATAAGTCATCAAGATGAGAGCATCTACTATAAATATTTTTCAATTGCATATTCCGTAGTTGCTCTATATCATCAACAGTATCAACTATAGCTGTAGACAGATTCTCTATATTTTTATCACTTGTATTATCTGTTTGACAAGTCGTTAGCTTCATAGGCTTTATCTGCTTCAACAATTGTCTGCAAGACATATAAGGCTTGTTTTGAGCCAACCATTGATAAACGACAATAAGGCACAACATCTGCTGACTCTCTCTCTCATCAAGTTGTTTAATCTCAATGACGTCAACATAATCATCAAAAACTTGGTGAAACAAGCTTTGCATTTTTTTCATCGTACCCTGTGCCTCCAACAATAATATTGTCATTCTTTGTTTATCATTGATAAAGCCTTGTGAAGGTAGATAGCACTGCCTGAAGAATACAATCAAAGAAGAAGAATAATGTAAATACAATGAGTTCAATTCCTTCAAATTATCTTTTGAACTTTTACCATCATCCTTCTCTTCTTTGCGTTTTTCATAACCTAATCCGAATCTATTTATCTCAGATGCAGGCAACTCTATGTTAACATTTAAAATCTTATCACACACATTTTTACAAGCCTGATCCATTTTGACATTGTGCGCCTTGTCAACTCTGTGAATCTCATCTATACCCTGCCAATATTCTTTTATAACATCAGCAAATAACTTTCGCAAAGATATTAACTGATCACAATAAGCCTTTCTGGAAGGAAGTACATAGCTCTTCTCATAAAGGTGCATCATCATTATGCGCGGCTCTTTCATCTCTTCAAGCGGTAGGTTTATCCTACTTATATGCTTTTCAAAAGGCAAATCTAAATCTTTTAAAATATCATCTTTTATAATTTCTGAATGATATACATCTAAATTTGGAAAGGCTTTTCTCAGCAAATCAATATGACGCATATTAATGCGATTCATAATATCGCCATCTTCTTTCCCATATTGTTCCCCCACAGTGAAATAATCTAAGAAAGTGAGACAGTTGACTTCATTATTACAAATATCAAACTCCAAGATATTGTTTTGGATTCGAAATTGCTTAACAAAGTTTTCTTCCAAGTGATTATAAGTGGTAGAATCGTAACCAGCCAGTTTCAGACCAAGAAGTACATCTGCCATCTCATCCAAATCATCAGGAATTTTAGCCTCTATTCTAAAGTCAGAGATGTCAGGCTTGTAAGATAGCTGCAAATTACATATTGTTAAGAATTTTGCCAGCCAACAATAGTCACGCCACTTTCTAGGCTTCTCCAAGGAAATAGAACTATTAAGCCATCTACATAAATAAGTAAAGACTTCAGTCTGCGAAGTAAATCTTTTCCTTATATCATTCATGGTAATACCTATATGTATTCCGAACAATTCATCTACAGACTCATCAAGTTCGATTTCCGTAAAGTTAATTGGCACTAAGAACTGCCAACATTGGGGTGCAGTTTGCCTTAACCAATCAAACTCTGCTTGATTATTCTCAATATAATGATTGACTCCACACCACACTAAAGTCTTTGCCACTATATACGCTTGTATAGAGTTTATCTTCTTCCCATCCAATTCACTTAAAAGAGAATCTGGCGTATATTTACCTTCATCTAAAAGGGTCATTAGAAACAAAGGACTAGTGTTTCCATTTATATGCTCGAACAATTCCATACCAATCTCCCATAACCCTTTTCTATCATTCCTAAATATCTCTTCAACAATAATATGAGTTCTAATGGGGTGAACATCAGAAAAATCCTCACCATTAAATTCAAAGAATTCACCTTTCATTTGCCCTATACATCGAGACAATATCATAGGAGAAAGATGACACAAATTCCGAATGGCATCCTCAGAAACATTTCCCTGTAAAAGGTTTGATACAGATACATACTGAAGAAGTGAGGCATTTACACTATCCAGACTGTCTATCTGTTCTGAGATTCTTGCTCTTAGAGGAATACCCTGTGTCAAGTAATACACATATTCAAGTAATGTTTGAGGGTGTCCACAATCATTCCAAGCATCTTCAAATATTTCAAAACGGCATAAACCTCTTTCACATAAATGATCAAAAATATCCTTAGCTTCAAATTCAGTTAAATCTACAGCAAGAGTAGAATAATGGAGATTTGTGTTAACCTTGTTGAAACACCTATTCCAATCATCCTGCCGGATTGTAACTATGCATTTGACATAGGGAGTATTCTCTATTTCATTTATCAGTTGAACCCATGAAGTATCGTATGGCTGCACATCTAAATAAACAAAAGCTTCACTCTTCAAGCCTTTAGAAATATCTTTGATAGTAGCAATAATCTGCGATATGTTATTCTGATTTAAATATTTAATCTCATAGCGTAAAGGTGTATCACAAATCTTCAAAAACCGATAAGCCAAACTACTTTTACCAGAACCTGATATACCCGTTATGAAAACGAGATTATTGTCTTTCAGCTTCTCATACAGTTGTTGCAACTTTTCTTCCCTTACTACATCATAATTTTTAGCAATATGTATTTCCTTTGCAGATACACCCTGATAATAGGATGTTTCAGTATTAGCATCTTCTTGATAATCTGACTGAAAAAGAGGTATTACAGTAAGTCCAAATTGAGAGAAGAATTCCTTCTGGCGCACAGTAAACACAATAATCCGCCCTACCTGGCAACATAAATCGTCATAAGTAGCAGACTTTTTATTTATCACAAGATAACATACCCACTGAACCAAGTAATTCTTTACTATAGAAGGATCTATTGATGGGAACCTATTCTTTAATGCAGTTTCTACAAAATCGTCCATCTCTGCTTCAGATTTAGATTGCCACATTATTTTAGAAGCAAGTTTCTTGGAGGAAGCATAATCCAAATGCAGAGAATCCTCTTTTTTAAGCATCTTTACAAGAGAGGAATCCTTGGTCAGTTTATCAGAAATAATTCCTTTGTCATTACCATGCCCAACCGCCACAAACGAGATTTTAACATCAGAATTCTCATCTAAACTATCCTTACCTCGAGAAAACAAAGAAGTGGATTTTGCCTTGGAAAACATATCAGAATACCCGATTGTCCCAGAATAACACTTCACTTGTACGGTTTCAATAATTTGGTCACAATAATATATGTCTAAGTCTTCTTTTCCTTCTGGCACGAAGACCTCTTTAGAATCAGCTGATTCCAACATCCTATACAATGTATAGAGATATTGAACATGGTAACCATATAATGTTGACGCTACAGACATAACTATAATTCTTTTTAACAGATTCGTTAGTACTCAATTTAGGGCATATTATGTATCTTTGAAGACTTTGCTTTCTATATGATGGAACAAGCCATTAAGAAACATGAGTAAAAGCACATCAAATCTCATCGGCAATTATAGCCTATTGCCTTGTTGCTATCGTAGCAACATGATTTGCAACTTAAGCAATAGACTTATGTGGTTCTTTAGATTCTAAGCATTTCTCTTATGGATAAGACACCACTCATTAATCTCTTCGAAAGGACTGATTTCAATAATGTCAAAGAACTCGATTGTCCCCTCTTTCCGGGGTTATTTGATTAATATTGAACTGGTTCCGATTTTAACGGGACACTAATGATATAATATGGTTAATCTTCAATATTCCAAACTTTGGAGGTAAATTGAGTTCCCCAATCATCTATTTTTGATTTCTCAACAGAGTTGGTATCTTTGAATCTGCTCATACCATTCATATATAGGTTTAGCATCATCAGTACGTCACTGTTTGTAGGCAACACATCAAGATCAAATGCCTCAAAATCATCTTCCGGCTTGAAATCTCCTACCAACTCATTGATTTGAGCTAATACTTTATTGATTACCTTCAATTTGAACTCATTGACTGGTTCATTTGGTTTCTTTGCAGAAAGCAAGGCGATGTCTCCTTTCATTGAACAGAGCTTTGAATAAAGCTCACTGTATTTCTCGACGTCTTTTCTTTGCATTATTTTGCCAATCTATCTAAATATAAACTCAATATCATCAAAACATCGCTGTTGGTTGGCAACTCTTCATCGCTGAACAACTCAAAGTTTTTATATGGTTTGTCCTCACCAAGAACGGCATTGGCATCAGTCAGTGTTTGATTGACATATTTAACCTTAAACTCATTTACCACATCATTGGGTTTCTTGCCAGAAAGGGTTTGAAACTCATATTTTAAAGTTCTTACTTGATCTAATACTTTCTTTGTTTCCATTGTAATATAATAATTTAAGTTGGACATTTTCTCATGAACTCACAATATTTCTTTTTGATAACCTCATAAGGCATACGTTGTTTGTTTTCAAATATGTCTGTCATCATTTGTAGATCTGTATCATCAAGGACGATGATACATTTTCTTTGACCAGACCATATATCAATCAAATGCTTTTGGATATTTCTTGGCGGCTTATGACGTGTAACGAACACACCAAACTTACCTAAATTTTCATTCAAGTATCGGTTCAATTGGTTCACGTTATCTCTATTCAAGGAATCTACATTCTTCAATTCAAAAACAATTTGTTTAGAACCATAAGTGTCAAACAGTTCCCTAAAAAAGGGAATGGACTGATTGTTGTAAAACACCAAGTCTCTAATTTGAGTACCTGAATCAGTTCGACTTTGTCCTTGTGCAAAATCTAAGTGAGGATATAGCAAAGAAGCCAACAGTTGAACCACATACTCTTCATATTTCTTGTCGGCGTTGTCAGTTTTTCCTGTAGGAAGTTTACTAATCTCTCGCATTTTGCGTTTGGCAGAAGTCAATGGAAGTTGCATAAACAAAGGGTCATTATGGCAATCCACAAATGAACGCTCCTTCGCTTCAATATACCCTTTCACGAAATCATAATTATTCCTGTTGTAATCAATGATTTTTATTCTATCCTTGAAGAATAATCCCTTATCTACATTCTCAGAATAATAGTTTGAGAAGTAATCGTCCATTCCTATCCATGAAGAAAAGCGCAGCCATCGTTTGGGAACAAGTAGAATGGGTTGCTTCGTGTTAGGATTTACAGGAAGAAATACCGTTTCTGCTTTCAGTGTATGTGACTTTGAATCATATATGGACTCTATGATGACTTGTTCCATTGGAATTTTGTATTCTTCACATCGCTGTATTGTATAATCAATAAGGAACGAAGAAATAAGGTTGCAAGCAATATCACTGATTCTATCTTTTGCGACTTGTCCAACCAACAGTTGTACCTCTTCTATGTGAGTAAACCCATTGGTCTTTAGCTGAGGAATGTCGCTAAATAGTTTTAGAATATCATTGGCAACCTTTTTGCCAATGCGATTTCCTTTCCTTGTTTTAGATGTACCTAGTCCAACTGCTTCACATTCAGAAAGCCCAATGAGCATATCTGAGGCTTCATTCCCTTTTCCTTGGTTTACTAAATATCCCAAATGATTGAAATTTTGTATGATAGAATCATGCAATCCGTTATCCATTTGAGATGGAGATTTCCACAACAAAAAAGGATCAACATACAATGGAATGTCTTCATCCAAGAATGGTATGGCAAAGTCAACCTTATCTTGGAGAAGCAAAATTCCATGATAGTCATTCAATCGAGGTCTAACAATACTATCCATATAATCATGCACCATAAAACGGGCTACTAAACCCCATTCCCTAAAAGTATCTCTTAATGAAAAAGGGAGTTAGAGCCGTTTGCCCCAACATATCTGTTATTTGTTTCCACTCGCTCTTTCAATATCATCAGCTTCTTCCTTGGCTTCCGTTATTGCCATCTTGATGACAGCAATGATTAATGCCAATCCTATAAGTCCGGCAACTCCTAATATAAATTTCCACCACATGTCTTTCTTCATTTTGATGTTCAATACCGCCTTTGGAAGATTCCAAAGACAAGGAACTTCTGCATCCGAAGCTAACAAAAAGTCAAGAAATATTCGTTATTGTGAATTCATTGATATACTTTTGCAAGTATGAAACACACAATACGACTCATTTTATCTTACATTGCTGCTATCGTTCTCTTGCCGACAGCATTGATATGTAAGCTTTTCCGTAAATAGCATCACTATTTTCGGAACGGATCCTTATATATTCCTAATAGCTGCTTGGCAAAATAGAAGAAGAACTGCATGTCATCCACGAAGTAACGCTTGAAGAGACGTTTAGGCTCCTTCATGCAGCGGTACAACCACTCCATACCAATCTTCTGCCAGATCTTAGGTGCACGTTTCAAAGTACCAGCTTCGAAGTCGATGGTTGCTCCGAGAGCCATAAGGACTTTCACACCCGGCATCTTGTCACGGTACTTCATTATCCATTTCTCCTGCTTAGGAGCACCCACACCAACGAGCAGCACATTAGCGCCACTCTCATTCACGATACGCACCAACTCCTCGCACTCATCCTCGTGTTTCTCAAAGCCGAATGAAGGAGAGTGTGCTCCGACAACCATCTGGCGACCAACCTTCTCATTGATGCGCTCCATTGCTTTAGCTGCAATACCTTCTTTAGCACCCAACAAGAAAATCTTACAGTCTGCATCATCCTTATGATACATATAATAAGAGGTGAAGAAGCTGGAACCAGGAATTGCTTCCTTGATTGGAGTCTTCAGCAATTTACCGAACAGGTAGAGGATTTTACTGTCACACACCACCCATTCCGACTTCTGATACACATCATAAAACTCCTTGTCCTTCTGAAGCTTAATCAGATGGTCAAGATTAGGAGTCACAAGAACACCCTCCTTCAGATTCTCCAAAAGTTCCTGACGAGTGATGTTCAGAATATTAATATTTAATACTTTTACTGTTTCCATTTTCTTATTTTTCAAAAACACTTTTAATTCCATCAACCATAAAAGGATTATTTACTCCAACATCTATAAGTTTTTCATCCAATAACCGAATCATAGCGACTTGCTTTGATACATCAAAATATTCAGACAACACAGAGAACATGATTCTACAATCATGGATACTCGTTGCATTGTCATCCATCCTCAATGGCGATTCCAAGGGATAATTTAATTTACCTTTTACCTCCATATAAATATTTATCAATGGATTTTGAGGCATCAACAGGAATGCTGCAAAATGATTGGCTTGAATTTCCAATCTTTTTTCCCATTTTGAACAATTTTTCAAATCCAATACATCTTTATCATGAGCATCTGCTACTAAATGTTTAAGCAACGGTTGCTGTAGGTATGCATGTCCTAACTCATGAGCCATAGTAAAGCGATACCTGTGCATATCTCCTTCCATTAAAGATTTATCAATAATAACTTTTCGATTAATAAAATCACACTTGCCTAAGAAGCCATCACAAGCATGCTTATCATCTATTAAAATATTCTGTTTGATTGCATATAACTTTAAGACTAGATTAGGTATCTTGTTATATTGTCTATCGCATAAGAAAGATTGGGTTTTCTGTTTTATGTCATTATCGTTCAAATAAGGGATTAAAGTCTGTAGCTTTTCATCCTCAATATTTAATAAATCCATCAGATAGTCTACAAAAGATGTTGAGCGAAAGTGCCCATCAACAATTAGAGTAGAATAGCTCATTTCCGATTGCATAAACATATCAACAAAATCTTGGTATGCATAACCATTTCCATTTTGTATACGATGAAGAAACCATTTAACCTCATTTTGTTCATTGATTCTTATTAGTGCAATGTTATGATGCTCTGCACAAGACAAGGCACCACTCTGAAAAGAACTAGAAGTAACTTGAAGTTGATACTTTTTTCTAAGTATTCCAGCCATTCTCGTTATCAAATCGTGACCATTAGTAAGTTGATCCAAATTAGGATTCCTATTTTTACTTTGAAAAATTCGAAAAGCTTTACAAGGAAACTGACTAATGCTTTTGGAAGATGGTTTAAAATATTGCAAAGCTACAACCTCAGATATTACCTGATTTGGCATACAATTAATCAAATCCAATCCTTCAAACTTGAAAGACAAGTGGCGATACGCATTAAACCACTTTGCAAAAGATACATAAAACAATTCCTTTTTTGCGCACTCTCTAATATCTATAGCCTTTACTCTTGGGAGCAAATCCTTAAAGACCTTGTTACGAACCTGCTTATTACCTGATATAAGTAATTCTGAATCATGATAATCTGTATAGAAGACATTACTATCAAAAGGAACATTACCATTCAATTGATTAAAATCACTATCAAGTATAGACAGGAATGGTTTATTGACTTCCCTTTCTTGCTTAATTGTATCATGAACCGCCTTAACATGATCACAACCATTGCAGTCCTTAATGTCAACTTTATTCATATCAAAGAATTTTCTATATATTGGCAAGTCATCAATTCCCTCCACCAATACAAGAAATTTGTTAATAGTTTGAGGAACTTTATGAGCCAACAAAATAGATCTAGCAATTCTCTTTTGACCTTTTTCAGTTTCCCTTAAACTCTTGAACTGACCCATTTTCACAAAGATCATAAGTTAAATCCCATCGTCCATGAATAAACGTTGGCGAATGTGTTGCAATTATCATCTGACATCCTGATAGTTGAGCAATTTTTTCATAGTCACTCAACAACTCATCCAACCATGCCATATGCAAGGAGTTTTCCGGTTCGTCAATTAGCACAATATGCTGATTGTTCAATCCAAAGACTAATTTATAACATAAAACAAAAAGATTCTGTTCACCGCTAGACAAGCTATGCAATGGAATCTCTTTATTCGTCGAATCAGAGATTACCTTCATTGTACCATCTTTAAATTCCAGATGTTTATAGGCCAAGCCCTTAGATGTTATAAGACTATCAAACAAATAAAGCTTATCGTAAAATGATTTCAGTATATCCAATTTTCCATTTAAATCTGTAAGATACAGCTTCAAGACTTCTTCATAATGAATACCTAATTTTTCCACAACAGCCAAATCTCCAACCAAACCATATTTCTTATATTGAGCAATTTTAGCTAAAACCTCCTTATGTATCACGTCACGCTTTATATGCTTTATCTTGCTCTTTTCTGACAGATTTGACAAACGCTTAACAAACGTTCCATCAACCTTCATACTATATGCATTGTAAGCCTTCTGGGCCAAATAATAAAAACTTTCAATGTATTCCTTAATATCATCTACTGTCTTTATTGGAAAAGAATCTTTTGACTTTCGCAAGTAGCCAATCAATCTTTGCTCTTTTATAAACAGAAAATCTTTATCCCCAATCAGACCTAAAGCCTTAGAAAAAGTATTTTGAATAAAAGAATCCGCAGTTATATTA
>ERZ1031095.471-NODE-471-length-13588-cov-4.979605_pt1 | contig 13588 bp, 12 predicted proteins | sample MGYA00517108_ERZ1031095 | MGnify/ENA primary metagenome ERZ1031095 (study PRJEB33719, sample SAMN04261275) | wastewater metagenome | biome: rural village; feature: human; material: feces | host: Homo sapiens | place: El Salvador | collected 2013-01-07 ... | reverse complement strand
TGACAGCATTTCTGCTATATCGGCTACATCAGAGGAGCTTTCGGCAAGCAGCGAGAGCAGCTTACAGACATCACTGGAATGTAAACAGAATATGCATGATATGAATGACATACTTCACACAATCCATGATATAACAAGTGCATAAAGCAAAATACACTAACCGCTGTCTGCTATTGGGACAGCGGTTAATTGGCTTTAGGGAGACTGGCATTTATGAAGATTAAAATTTGTGGAATTACAAGAGAAAATGAAGTGGAATTATTGAATGAGCTGCATGTGGATTATGCCGGCTTCGTCCTTTTTTTTGAAAAAAGCAAGAGAAATATGGACTTAAACAAGGCAGTTGAATTAAAGAACAGGCTCAAAAGCACCAGGTCAGTGGCAGTTGTGGTAGAGCCCACACTGGAGCAGGCAAGGCTGATAGAAGAGGCGGGCTTTGATGTATTGCAGGTTCATGGGAAGTTGATGGAGGACATAGAAGAGCAATGTGACATCACTATCTGGAAAGCAGTAAATGTGAAAAACGATGATGGTGAGGTACATAACAGTCGGCTGGAGACATTCTTAAAGGATGACAGAATATCAGCGATTGTGATGGATGCAGCAGATGCCGGAAGCGGCGAGACCTTTGACTGGAATGTGCTCTTAAACGAGGATTTTGGAGCAAAGGACTTTGTCTTAGCAGGAGGTCTTAACCCTGTAAATGTGGGGGCTGCGATACTGAAACTGAATCCGGATGTGGTGGATGTGAGCTCAGGAGTCGAGTATACAGATAAGACTATAATGGGGAAGGATGCCCGAAAAGTAATTGAATTTGTAGAAAATACTCGAAATGCATTGCGGTAGTGACATAATATGGTATAATTTGTATAAGTGTATTTGTGCGATACTATATCTGGGGGAATTATGGATAAGACACATTTTATGGATTTTTATAAGAGAATAGGCAGTGATGTCTCTGTTATCGTAGATACAGAGGAACACCAGTACAAGGGTAAAATCACTGAGATTATAGAGAAAGACAGTTGTTTTTTGCTGGAAGAGAACAGACCCTATGGAGCCATATTTGCTATTAAGTGGGATGACATTGCCCGTATAGAGCCTGATGTGAATGATGTACCAAAGGAGTATATTGAGGGAGCACAGAAATAGCTTACGAGAATTACGGGGGATGTATGGATAAATATAGATTTTTTGAGTTCATATTTGATAATGCGCTTGAGATGTATATAATACATGATAAAAACTGTAAGGTTGTATTCGCAAACAGGAATGCAGAAGAGGAGCTGGGATATGATGACAGATTAAGAGGCATTGATGTGTTTTCTATTTTCCAATTTAATACATCTATTTCAGAGTCAGGACTGGCAGATGAGCTGGTTTATGACGGGGTAGAGCGTGAAATGATGGTCTACAGGAAGAATTTTACCTGCTTCAGAGCCAGTGTAAAGGCAATCACTGTGGATGATGAGGCAAGCCCCTTTATAATAATAATCAGAAATATTTCAGGCAGGTATTCTCTTGAGAAGACGATTGAGAACGTCAAAGAAGAGGCGGAAGCAAATGCCAGGGTGAAATCAGAGTTTGTGGCAAATGTCACCCATGAGCTCCGCACACCGGTAAATGGCATATTGGGCAATACCAGGATTCTGCTGGAGAGAGAAAAGGAGCCTGATAATTTAAAAATATTACATATGATAGAGCATGGCTGTAATGAGATGAACAATCTGATTAACAGCATACTTGATTTTTCAAAGCTGGATGCTGGCAAGTTTGTACTGGAAAACAGAGAGTTTGAGTTCAGAAGCATGATTGACTATATCAGGTCAACTCATATGCCTAAAATCACAGAAAAGGGACTTAGGTTTTTCGTCACAGTTTCACCGGATATACCGGAGAGAATCATAGGTGATGAGCTGAGAATTGGACAGATATTAAACAACCTCCTCTCCAACGCCTGCAAGTTTACTCATGTGGGCAAGGTGTCTCTTGAGGTTTTAAAGACAGCCCAGGAAAAGAACCGCATGGAACTCTTTTTCATGGTGGTTGATACAGGAATAGGCATTGACAAGGCTGACACAGACAAGCTGTTTAAGAGTTTTTCACAGGTGGATGCTTCAGTCTCAAGAAAATACGGCGGCACAGGGCTTGGACTTAATATCTCAAAGCAGTTAGTTGAGCTTATGGGCGGCAATATATCTGTGGACAGTGAAATTAACAAGGGTACCATGTTTTCATTTTCAATCTGGGTAGACATCCCAGAGGATGAACAGGAGGAAAATCCTGTTATAAATATCCGTACATCAAAGCATTTATCAGATATGATGGGCACAGACGCAGCTGAACTGCAGAAATATGGAACAACTGCCAATCTGGACGAGCTTAACGCGGTTATGACCAAGCTTGTACTTTGTCTGGAAATGAACAACTGGGAAAAGGCAGAGTGCTTTACAGATACAATCAAGAGGCTCACAGCGGAGGCTCCTAAGGAGATAAAGACTTCAGCATTAAGGCTTAAGATGGCGGTGCAGAAGGAAGACTATGATAAATCAATGGAATCCTACGAGCAGCTAAAATCTTACTTATAGAGTGTGAAATTGGAAATGATAGAAGAGAACAGAAGCAAAGAACAAAAAATGATAATGATTGTGGATGATGTGGAGGCAAACAGGGTAGTCCTCAAAAACATCATCGCAGAAATTGGACATAGACCGGTCCTTGCTGAGAATGGAGTACAGGCACTTAAGATGATGGAGAGAATCAGGCCTCATCTGCTGCTGCTTGACATAGCAATGCCTGAGATGGACGGATATGAGCTGTGCCAGATAATGAAGGGCAGACCGGAGACCAGAGATATCCCGATTATATTTATTTCTGCATTTGACAAGCCGGATGATGTAATCAGGGGATTTGAGCTGGGAGGAGAGGATTATATCACCAAGCCCTTTATCAAAGAGGTGGTACAGGCGCGGGTAAGTGTACATCTTAAGCTTGCAGACGCCAACAACAATCTGCAGAATGTCAATCGTCAGCTTGCTGCATCGGTTCAGGAGCAGCTTAAGCAGATGGAAGAAGAAAAGAAAAATGTGCTTTATGCACTGGCCAATATAGCAAGGGAAAATGGAGACTATGATGAGCAGCATATGGAGAGGATGTCTTATAACTGTAAGCTTTTAGCCCAGGCTATGCAGCTGTCACCTAGTTTTGAGGACAAAATCTCCGATGATTTCATAGAGTCCATAGAGCTTGCAGCTCCCTTGTGTGATATTGGAAATGTAGCGGTTCCGATTGAAATCCTTCAGAAAAAGGGCAGGCTCACCACAGAGGAAATGAACAAGGTAAAGCTTCATACCACTATCGGAGCCAAAATTTTAACCGACATAAAATCTGAGGGTGATTACAATGATTTTATCCAGATGTCCATAGATATAGCCAGGAGTCATCATGAGCACTGGGATGGAACTGGATATCCTGAGGGGCTGAATGGCAGTGAGATACCACTCTCTGCACAGATAGTCAGCATTATTGCTTCATACTGTTCTCTTACAGAAAAGAGAATGTTCAGAAAAGCCTTTGAAAAAGAGGCTGCAATAGAAATTCTTGAAAATACTGCTGGCAGGGATTATAACGAAGAGATATTCAGTATATGCAAGAGGATATACAGACAGTTCCATTAAATATTTTATAGATTAGGGTAATGCAATGACAGATGAGGAATTTTTAAGGATAAGCATGTTTCTTAAAAGTAAATATGGCATTGATATGTCCAATAAGAAGAGCATCATGCAGGGCAGGCTTGATAATTTTGTCAGGCTTCATGGATATGACACTTATACTCAGTTTATGGATGCCCTGCAAAGTGATATAACAGGCGGCATGGAGAAAAAGCTGGTGGATTTGCTTTCCACAAACCATACCTACTTCATGAGGGAGACAGAGCATTTTGACTATCTGAAAGATGCTGTCCTGCCGGAGCTTAAGCGGACAGAGGCTGTGAGTAAGGACTTACATATCTGGTGTGCAGCTTCATCCTCAGGAGAGGAAGCCTATACGCTTGCCATGATACTTATGGATTTTTTTGGATTGGAGCATAATGACTGGGATACGCAGGTGCTTGCAACGGATATATCAGATGATGTCTTAAGAAAAGCCATAGCCGGCAGATATTCTGCCGAGCAGATAGAAGGCCTTCCGGATAACTGGAAAAGGCGGTATTTCAGGGCTGTGAATGGCACAGACAATTATGTTGTGACCAATGAGCTTAAGGCAGAGGTTTTATTCAGAAAATTTAACCTCATGGATGTATTTCCATTCAGAAAACCGATGCATGTGGTTTTTATGAGAAATGTGCTCATTTATTTTGATACACCGACCAGGCAGAAGGTGTTAAAAAAGGTCTATGATGCTTTGCTGCCGGGAGGCTACCTGTTTATAGGCAGGACAGAGACCCTGGACAGAGATATGGTTCCATTTAAGCTTGTGGGACCTGCAATATATAGAAAGTAATTAATTAGAGGAAAGACTATGCGGCAAATAAAAGTTTTAGTTGTCGAGGATTCTCTGGTATTCAGGGAACTATTAGTGACAAATCTCAATAAGGATCCTGCAATACAGGTGGTTGCAACTGCAACAGATCCTTATGAGGCGAGAGATAAAATAATAGAGTATAAACCGGATGTGATGACCCTGGATATTGAGCTTCCAAGGATGAGCGGGCTTGAGTTTCTACGGAAGCTTATGCCACAGTATCCGATGCCGGTCATCGTGCTGAGTGCACTGAGTGAAAAGGTATTTGATGCCATGCAGGCGGGGGCTGTTGATTTCGTAGCCAAGCTACCGGCAGCAAACAAAAAGGATTTGGAAAATCTTCTGGAAAATGAACTGCCAGTTAAGATAAAGGTTGCTTCAACAGCAAAAATAAGCAGAATCAAGCATTCCGTAGATACAATTGATTTTAGAAATAACCGTAGGGACGAAAAAAAGACCATAATTGCAATAGGAGCCTCCACAGGAGGCACGGAGGCAATTGCAACTGTCGTAAAGGAATTTCCGGCAGATGTACCGGGAACGGTTATTGTCCAGCACATGCCGGCGGGATTTACAGAAATGTATGCCAAGAGACTGGATGACCAGTGCAGGTGTCATGTAAAGGAAGCCGAAAACGGAGATATAGTCACTCAGGGACTTGTACTGCTGGCTCCGGGTGGAGACAGACAGATGTCTCTTGTCAAGGTGGGAGACAATTATCAGGTTTCCCTGCAGAAAGCAGACAAGGTAAACGGGCACTGTCCTTCAGTGGATGTCTTATTTGACTCGGTGGCAAGGAACGTCGGGCGCAATGCAATCGGCATCATCTTAACAGGAATGGGTGGTGATGGTGCAAAGGGCTTAAAGGAAATGCGGGACGCAGGAGCAAAAACCATCGGGCAGGATGAAAGCACATGTGTAGTATATGGCATGCCAAAGGTAGCCTATGAGCTGGGGGCAGTCCAGTATCAGGAGAAGCTTGGAGATATTGCAAAGAAAACGTACAATTTATTGAATCAGAGGTAAGGAGCGTATAAGTATGAAAATTCTATTAGCAGAGGACGATTTCGTAACAAGAAAGTTCATGGCAAACTTTTTATCAAAGTATGGTGACTGTGATGTCACAGTAGATGGTATGGAGGCTGTGGATGCTTTCATGCTGGCACTTGAGGAAAATGACCCATACGATCTGGTCTGTCTGGATATCATGATGCCGGTTATGGATGGTTATCAGGCACTTATGGGAATCAGAAATCTGGAAAAAGAGAGAAATATTCCGGAGGATAAGCAGGTCAAGGTTATTATGGCTACTGCGCTTAATGAGGAGAAAAATGTCAAGATGGCTTTTGATTTGGGCTGTACAATCTATTCAGGAAAGCCAATTGATCAGAATAGATTTGAGCAGGCACTTAAAAAGCTTGGACTTATCGATTAGAAGAGGACTTTAGTCTTGGAAAGGAGAAAAGGGAATGGGTATTGAGTTTAATACACAGGATATGCTGGATGCCTACCTGTTCGAGAATACTCAGCTTCTTGAATCGCTTCAGGAAATTGTATTAGACCAAAAAGACGAAGAGTATTTTGATGAAGATAGTATAAACGAGATATTTAGAACCATGCACACCATAAAGGGTTCATCTGCGATTATGATGTATGATGATATCACTGAGGTGGCACATAAGCTTGAGGATGTGTTTTATTTCCTGAGAGAGTCGCATCCAAAGAATGTGCCCCATGTGGAGCTTGTGGAGCATGTGCTCAAGGTATCGGATTTCATAACAAACGAGCTGGACAAAATCCAGAATGGTGAGGAAGCGGATGGAGATTCATCTGAAATCATCAAGGATCTGGATAAGTTCCTGAAAAAGATAAAGGGTGAAAATGGCGACGGCGAAGCAGGACAGGAGAAAAAGCCAAAGGAGAAGGATTCATCTCCAATGCAATTTTATATTCCACCATCCGTAACAGGCTCTGCAAACAGTCATTTTTACAGAATATATCTGGCCTACTATCCGGAAATTGAGCTGGCAAATGTACATGCCTACAAGACAGTATATGCCTTAAAGCCTATTGCAGAGGAGCTTATATACGAGCCGGATGATATTATTTCAAATGAGGGAAGTGCCCAGAAAATCCTGCAGGATGGATTTAAGATTCTTTTAAAGACCCAGAAGGGGCAGGAGGAGCTGCAAAAGATAATAAAGCCCGGATATGACATCAAAAAGGTTGAAATTTTTGAGTGCAGCGAGGCTGAATACAAGAAGGGCTTTGATGGAATCGGCTCAGAAATCCTGATTGATCTGGATTCATCCGTTGAAGAAATTGAAGAGAAAGCTCAGAAGAAGCAGGAGGAAAAGCCAAAAGAGGTTAAGCCGGGAGATTTTGTCGTCCAGTCCAAGGAGCCGGGCAAAGCCAAGAAGCTTGCCAAGGATAAAAAGGCAAAGGGCGAGAAAACGGCTTTTATAAGTGTTGACATACATAAGATGGACATGCTGATGGACCTAATCGGAGAGCTGGTTATATCAGAATCGGTGGTTCTGCAGAATCCTGATCTGAAGGTGCCGGGACTTAAGCTTGACAACTTCAACAAGGCGGCAACCCAGATGTCCAAGATATCTACGGACTTACAGAATGTGATTATGTCAATGCGAATGGTACCGCTTACCAATACCTTCCAGAAGATGAACCGAATAGTCTTTGATGTGTCGAGAAAGCTTGGCAAGGAAATAGACTTTGAAATGGTGGGAGATTCGACAGAGGTGGATAAGAATATTATCGAGCATATTTCTGACCCACTCATGCATCTGGTCCGGAACTCTGTAGACCATGGTATTGAAAGCAAGGAAGAACGAATCGCGGCGGGTAAGCCTGAGAGGGGAAGAGTTACACTCTCAGCCAAGACTGAATCAGGAAAGGTATGGATATCCGTTACAGACAACGGAGCCGGACTTGATCGGGAAAAGATTATGGCGAAGGCGAAAAAACAGGGGCTTTTAGATCCGGCAAGATCAGAGGCATCATATACGGACAAGGAGGTATACCAGTTTATCACGCTGCCGGGATTTTCTACCAATGAAAAGGTGACAGAGTATTCGGGACGTGGAGTTGGAATGGATGTTGTAGTTTCAAACATTCAGGAAATAGGTGGTACACTTGAAATTGAGAGTGTTGCCGGTGTGGGAAGCACAATGAGCCTTAAGATACCGCTCACACTTGCCATTGTAGATGGAATCGTGATGGAGGTTGGCAATTCATCCTTTGTCATTGAGACCGGAGTGGTCAAGGAATTTGTCAGTGTGACAGATAATATGATGATTCATGAGCCGGGGGGCGCGGAGAGCGTGATGCTCAGAGGTGAGTGCTATCCGGTGAGAAGAGTCGGTGAATGGTATGGAATCAAGGACTGTAAGACCAACGTAGAGGACGGAATGATGGTCATTCTGGAGGTAGAGGACAGAAGGGTATGTCTCTTCGTGGACCGTCTGGTTGGAAAGCAGGAAATCGTAGTTAAGCCAATCCCTTCTTATGTCAAGAAAGTGAAAGGCCTGTCAGGATGTACCCAGCTGGGAGATGGAAGCATAGCGCTTATTCTGGACCCGGGTGGAATAACTGAGTAGGAAAGGATGGTTTGATATATGGTTAATCACAATTCACAAAAGGATAAGTATGTGACCTTTAAGTCTGGTGATGAATATTTCGGACTTAAGATAGAATATGTAAATGAAATCATTGTATTTCAGGAAATCACTGAGGTGCCTGAGAGCGAGGATTACATGAAGGGGCTTATAAATCTGAGAGGAAAAATCATTCCGGTCATAGATGTGCGGCTCAGGTTTAAGCAGGAACCATTTGAGTACAATGACAGAACCTGTATTATAGTGGTAAATGTCAAGGGCGTTATTGTTGGACTTATCGTTGAGAAAATAGCTGAGGTTGTTGAGATAACGGAGGAAAACATTTTACCGTCACCGAAGATGGGGAAAACTGATAATACAGAAAACAAATATGTATATGCAATCGGCAAGGTTGGTGATGAGGTAAAATTATTACTTGACCCTGACAGATTGCTCAATGATGAAGGTCTGACAAATCTTGGAAACGACACAGACAGCGATGATGAAGAAGAGAGAGGAGATAATTAGCAATGAAAAATTTTATGAGAACAATGTATGCTAAAGTAGCAGCATTCCTTGTGTTTATTGATGTGACAAGTGTATTCCTTATAATAACAGGTTATACCACAGCAAAAAACGTTATGGCGAGTGATACACCGGAAAGGTATATACACAACTACAATATCTATTCCCTGGTTATGATTATACTCATGGGAAGTGTATTTACAGCTTTTGGCATGGCTATGTTAGGCAGTATAAGAAAGGGCTTTAAAGAGGTTAAATCCGTAACTCATGCCCTGGCAGATGGTAACACTGATATTGATATTAAATACAATAAAAACGATGAGTTTGGCGACCTTTTAAGAGATTACCGGCGCTTAATAGATAACACAAAGTCGCAGGCAGAGCTGGCAGAAGCTGTTGCAGGGGGCAACCTCACAATACAGATTACACCAAGGTCTGAGCATGATGTACTTGGACTTGCTTTAAAGAACATGGTTGAGAAAAACAGGAATGCACTTTCAAATATCAATGAGTCAGCTTATCAGGTAATGACAAGTTCATCACAGGTGGCAAGTGCTTCTGAGGCATTGGCACAGGGCTCAACTGAGCAGGCAAGCGCGATTGAGGAAATCACATCTTCAATTACAGATATTGCAGACAAGACCAAGAACAATGCACAGCAGGCTACAGAAGCTGCTACACTTATGAATAATGCAATTACATATGTAAATCAGGGTAACGAACAGATGAAGGGCATGGTGTCAGCTATGGAGGACATCAACAAGTCATCTGAGAGCATCTCAAAGATTATAAAGGTTATTGATGATATAGCTTTCCAGACCAATATACTGGCACTCAATGCAGCTGTAGAGGCAGCAAGAGCAGGAGATGCAGGAAAGGGCTTTGCAGTAGTTGCAGAGGAAGTCAGAAATCTGGCTGCAAAATCAGCGGCAGCAGCATCTGAGACCGCGGAGCTTATTGAGGATTCAATCCAGAAGGTTGAGGCTGGGTCAAAGATTGCAGATGATACAGCAAACGCACTTCAGACTATCACAGATGGGGTATCAAGAAGTGAGAAGATTGTACATGATATAGCAGAGGCATCTAATTATCAGGCAACTGCTGTGGCTCAGATAAATCAGGCTATCAATCAGGTATCACAGGTAGTTCAGACTAACTCATCTACAAGCGAAGAGTGTGCGGCTGCAAGTGAAGAGTTATCTAGCCAGGCTGTTCATATGAGAGAAATGATTTCAATCTACAATCTCGGAGCAGAGAAGAGCAGAAGAAATGATTTGTCACATGACATTTCCGGAAGTGATATACAGCCTATGGAAAATGAATCGAATGAGCAGATTATTTCTCTTGGAGATGGATTTGGCAAATACTAAGATACAGCCGGCGTTTTACAGCGTCGGCTTTTTGCAATACCAAAGTATGCAGGAGAAACTGCCAGTGACAGGTTCTCTGCATATTTAAGTATTTAGGCACAGGTGGAGGCAGAATGGATAATTATAAAAATGATGGCAGGAGAATAGCGGAACTTGTGACTGTTATAATTTTTTCATTGGATGAGATATTCATGATAATACGTACAGTCATATATGAATGGGGGTATTTAAGCTCTCTTATTTTGCTTGCATCTTTACTCGGAATAGTTGGTGTATATCTTTCTAAATACAAGACACTGCACCACAGGGCTGTCATTTATTCGTCTATTATGTCTATGTCCATGTTTGTCCATGTCATACAGATGGATAGCTTTATGCCAATTATTATTCCTACGGCTACCTTTATAATCGTATTGGCTGTGCTGGGGGAAATACTGGCATTACTGCCTGCCTTGTTTGGATTTATGCTTACGATTTTTTACCACGGAATAGTGGTATCTACCTTTGGTATACATCAAATCAGTGATTTGTATACCTATATTGTGCCAATTGGAAATATATTATTTTGTTTTTATCTGGCATATATATGGATTAAGTATAGAAACCAGAATGAAGAAAATATCAAAAATGTTATAAGCAGATACCAGAAAGCTGAGAGAACAAAGGATGACTTCCTGGCAAACATAAGCCATGAAATCAGAACCCCAATCAATACAATTGCAGGAATGAGCGAAATCCTTGCCAATGAGGATTTAAGGGATGATGTAAGGGAAAAGGTGCAAGATTTACAGGGGGCAAGCCGTAATCTGGTAACTCTTGTAAGTGATATGCTGGATTTCGCGGAAATACAGTCCGGCAAGCTGGAGCTCAGCGAGAGCAGCTACAACCTGACCTCTACGATTAATGACATAGTAAACATAATCAATAATCAGAAGAAAAATAAGGATATAGAGTTTATTCTGGATATTAATACTGATATTCCAGCTCTTCTGGTTGGGGATGAGCAGAAACTAAAGAGAGCCATGCTCAATATTTTGTCAAATGCTGTGAAATTCACTGAGGTGGGCTGTGTTGTACTGGAGATAAGCTGCCGCAGGGAAAGCTATGGCATAAATCTCTGCATCACAGTAAGAGATACCGGTATAGGCATAGACAGCAGCCAGCTTCACAATGTGTTTAACAGCTTCAGCATGGTGGATACCAAGAGAAATCGTCAGGAGGGCGGTGTAGGACTTGGGCTTGCCATAGCCCAGGCTATCATTGAGAAGATGGGCGGTTTTATCTCAGTCAGAAGCAGAAAGGGGGAAGGCTCGGAGTTTCAGATTATTGTGCCACAGAAGGTGGAGCAGTATGAGCCTATGATAGTCCTTGAGAATCCTCAGAGATTTAATGTACTGGTATATATTGATATGAATCAGTTCTCTATTGCGGCGGTAAAGAACGAGTATGGGAATAACATCAGTAATATTACGGAAAATCTGGGCATTGTTGTCCATGTATGCAGAAATCTTAACGAGTTAAAGCGTCGAATTGAAAGAAACTATATAACCCATATATTTATTACTCTGTACGAATACACCATGGATGAAAGCTACTTTAATGAACTGGCAAAGCATACAGGAGTGGTTATTATACTGGAGGAGACAGAGGCGTACAGGGTACATTCTGACGATATAATCCGTCTGTATAAGCCTTTTTATGCTCTGCCGGTCAGCATAATATTAAAGGGTGGAAAGAGATACAATAATTTAAACAGGGAGGCTATGAACAAAAATATGTTCATAGCTCCTGATGCCAAAATCCTCATTGTAGATGACAATGCAATAAACCTAAGGGTTGAGAGTTGTCTGATGAAAAATTACAAATTTACGATTGACACTGCCTTAAGTGGCATGGAAGCCCTTGAAAAGCTGGAATCAAAGGATTATGACATGGTATTCATGGATCATATGATGCCTGAGATGGATGGTGTTGACACACTGCACCGGATCAGGGATAAAGCTGGCATCTACTATGCCAATATTCCTGTTATTGCCCTTACTGCAAATGCGGTGGCAGGAGCCAAAGAAATGCTTATAGCGGAGGGCTTTCAGGACTTCTTGTCTAAGCCTGTGGAAATCGCTTCTATGCACAGGATATTAGAAAAATATCTGCCGGATGCCAAGAAGATATATGATTTTGAGGATGACGCCACTGATGTACAGTCAGGGGAGGCTGTGCACAATGACCATGAGCATGAGATTGTATACGAGCAGCCACAAAATCCACAGGCTTCTGTGAATGAGCCAGGGGCAGAGACGGCCCAGGAGGACACGACTGCTGACATAAACGAGAAGCAGGGCACATTATACTGCGGAAGCCTTGAGGACTTTGAAGACATACTTAAAATCCACTATGAGGACTATGAGGAGAACAGCCAGAAAATACAGGCATTTTATGATTCAAAGGACTGGAAAAACTATGTGATTTTGGTTCATGGCCTGAAAAGCTCCATGAAGAGTGTTGGCATTATGAAGCTGTCGGATATGTGTCTGGAACTGGAGATTTCCGGCAAGGAGAACCGCATAGATTATATACTTAAAAATCATGATGTCATGATGGCTGAATATGCGAGAATACATGATGTGATTGGCAATAGGCTGGGAATCAGACAAAAAGTAAATGTTGATTTAACAAATATCAAGAACCTTGATGAGGACAGTGTAGCAGGTTTGCTGAATCAGTTTGAAAATGCAGTGTATTCCTTTGATGAGGAACAGATGCTGTCCATATTAAATGAGCTTATGGACTGTAAGTATCATGAGACTGTGCTTGCCCCAAAGCTGTATCCACTTGTTAAGAAGGTAAATAATTGTGACTATATGTCAGCCTATGACAACCTGATAAAGATATTTGACAAGACACAGAAGAAGGGAGTGTAGTTTATGAAATTGGATAAAAATAACGGAACAAATTATGCTCTCAGAAAAGAATTGTTGCACAAGATAATGCTTTTTGGTATTGGCATAAGCATTATTGTATCTATTGAGGATGTGCTTGTATATAAGAATCTTTTAAGGAGCCTGCCACTTATTGGGCTTATATTAGTATTTACAATCTGTCTGGTTGTCTACAAAAAGTTTGATAATGTAGAGTTTGGAGCCCGGTTTATGGCGATAGCGGCGGTTTTTGTGGTGTTTCCATATATATTTTGTCATCACCATCATCGCCAACCGGCGCGGACTTACTGCGGCTGCAGCGGTCGGTATTGTGGAGAAAATCATCAGTTTTCTGTTTCTTGTACCGTCCTCAATGCTCTCAACCGTCTCGGCACTCGGCGCACATAATATTGGTGCCGGAAAGAAAAAGCGCGCAGAACAGACCCTGTGGTGCGCTGTCATGATCGCGGTCGGATTCGGGCTGATTGTAGCGGTTACCATGCAGTTTATTTCCGTTCCGGTTGTCAGTCTGTTTACAACAGATTCTGAAGTTGCACGGCTCGGCGGCCAGTACATCCGCGGGTATATCTGGGACTGTATTTTTGCGGGAATCCACTTTACCTTCAGCGGTTAC
>ERZ1031095.460-NODE-460-length-13792-cov-5.515688_pt1 | contig 13792 bp, 11 predicted proteins | sample MGYA00517108_ERZ1031095 | MGnify/ENA primary metagenome ERZ1031095 (study PRJEB33719, sample SAMN04261275) | wastewater metagenome | biome: rural village; feature: human; material: feces | host: Homo sapiens | place: El Salvador | collected 2013-01-07 ... | reverse complement strand
CATTATGATATAGTAGCCGCCAGAATGCTTGTATAATGAGCTAGGAGGCATTTTCTTAAAACTCATGTGCTTTGCAAATCGCGCTGCTGTGTCCAAATCCTTAAACTTTAACAGCACTACCACATGAATTGCTTCTGCATCCACCCCTGCCTCATTAGCTGACTGCTCCTTAAGCTCCTTCCATTTTTCCTCCGGAACCGAGTTAAGCAGTCCGTTTACTATATCCTTTAGGTGCTCCATCATATCTCCAGATGCCGGATGCTCTGAAAAAGTCAGTGATATTGTATGATCTGGCAGAAAATCAGCTCTGACAGTCTTTACTCCCATGTCAAATTTCATCTGAAATTCTTCTTCTGCCATATCAAATATGTAATTCATAAATTCCTGAGTTCGTTCACCATTACTCATTATCTCTTCGATTGAATATCCCAAATCATATATTTCCTCTTCTGAGATAAGGCACTTTACCGTGTGTTGTCCAACTCTTTGAAATTCCATGCAATCACCTACTTTCTTTTTATTTTCTGCCTGATACGCTGTAAGGCATTATCTATTGCTTTAGGGCTCTTTCCCATTATATCGGCAATCTGCGTATAGTTATTACCCTCCAGATAATAATTAAGCACTTCATTTTCCATTCCACTTAAGTTTTTCTGAAGTCTCTTTTTAAATTCCTCAAGCTTTTCCTGCTCTATCATCATCTGTTCCGGGCTCATAGCCTCATGCCCCAGAAAATCCTCCAATACGCCGCCATTCTCATTTTCCTCGATTGAGAATGAAACATATTCATTTAAAGGCTGGTGCTTTTTGCGTTTTGCCTTATCTATGGCAGAATAAAGCTGCCTGTCAATACAGAGTCGGGCAAAGTGGTAAAAATGAGATTCAGAAGATTTATAATCTCTTACAGCCTTAAAAAGACCTATCATCCCCTCCTGTATGAGGTCATCATCCTCTGCTCCTATCAGATACAGTGTGTTGCATTCCTTCCTGACCAATGGCTTATATTTATTTAAAATATAATCCATCACTGCATCATCACCATCCCTGAACTGCTGTATCAATTGCTCGTCTGTGTATTTCTCATACCCTTCCAATTCATTATCCCTTCTTAAGCCGCTGACGAACTATTTCATATGCCAACACTCCTGCTGCCACAGAGGCATTGAGTGAGTCAATATCTCCCTTCATAGGAATTGATGCAACCATGTCACAGTTCTCCTTTACAAGCTTGCTGACTCCATCCCCTTCATTGCCAATCACAAGACCTATTGAACCTGTTAAATTCAGGTCATACATCTCTGTGCCGCCCATATCAGCACAGACAAACCACATGCCCTGGTCTTTTAACTCCTTGATCGTGTTTGAAATATTAGTAACCTTAGCAACCGGTGTATAGTTTATAGCCCCAGCAGAAGTCTTTGCAACTGTAGGCGTGAGTCCTACCGCTCTTCTCTTTGGAATGATAACACCATGGGCTCCCGCAAGATTTGCAGTTCTGATTATAGCTCCCAGATTGTGTGGGTCTTCGATTCCATCAAGTATAAATACAAATGGAGCCTCTCCCTTATCTCTTGCAATCTGCAATATATCCTCAACCTCCGCATAGGAATAGGCTGCTGAAACAGCTATAACTCCCTGATGCTTGCCGGTCTCTGACAGCTGATCCAATCTCTCCTTTGAAACATAGTTTATGATTGAATCATGCTTTCTGGCTTCTCTTGTAATAGACTTAACCGGTCCATCCTGACAGCCATCCAATACAAAAAGCTTATCAATGGTCTTGCCTGAACGATATGCCTCAAGTACCGCATTTCGTCCCTCTATGTAATTTTCATGGAACTTCTCTGTCTCGGCTCCATCCTTTTCAATTTTGTCTTTGTTATAATTATCCATATTTTCCTATCCCTGATTTTCTTTATAAGTCCCTATGGCTCTATGCCCAGCAAATCAAGTGCCCGCCTGGACAGATATACAGCCCTGTCAAATCTATCCTCCAGATACAGATAGCCCATCAAAGCCTCAAAGCCCGTAGCCTTTCTGTAGTCTGCCACGGTGGCATTTTTTGCTGTGGTAAAGGACTTGGCATTCCGCCCTCTCCTGTACACATCATGCTCTTCCTCTGACAGTTCTTCAATAAGTGCCTCCGCCATCAGTGCCTGGGTATGGGCCTTTACAATGCTGCTGGTGTGCCTGTGCAGTTCATTCGGGCTGGTATTTCCTTTATCCACCACAACTGTTCTTATTATGAGGTCAAATACACCATCCCCGATATAAGCCAGTGTCAGCGGTGAATAAGTTCTTATGTCCTGCTTTTTTATGTTAAACTGTTCTCTGATAAATGCATCAATTTCCATTAGGCAAGCTCCCACTTAACACCTTCGCGTGTGTCCTTTATAGCAATTCCCTTTGCAAGAAGCTCATCCCTTATAGCATCTGCCTTTGCAAAATCCTTTGCCTTTTTTGCTTCTGCCCTTTCTGCTATTTTCTCATTTATGAAGGCTTCAAGCTCAGAATCCACAGATGTGGTGCTCTCTGCCAGAAGCTTTCCATTCTTGTAAAGTTCAAGAGAAAGTACCTGGTCAAAATCATCAATGAGGGCAAGCTTTGTCTTGTCATTTATATCAGCCTTTACCACATCATAAAGGATTGTGATTGCCATTGATGTGTTAAGGTCATTTGTGATGGCATCCATAAACTGAGACTTATAGCTGTCAAAAGCGGCCTGGTCAACAGTTCCCTCGTCCTTAAGCTCTGCCACTCTCTTTGCCAGCTTGTTATAAGCTGTAGCAGCATTGTCAAGAGCATCAAAAGAAAATTCCAGCGGCTTACGATAGTGTGACTGTAAGCAGAATAATCTGTAGGCAAGTGGATTGTAACCCTTTTCCTTAAGCACTGACACTGTAAGCACAGCACCCTTTGACTTGCTCATCTTGCCGGCTCTGTCATTTAAGTGGTTTACATGGAACCAGTAGTTGCACCACTTATGTCCCAAGTAGCTCTCTGACTGGGCAATTTCGTTGGTATGGTGTGGGAATATATTATCCACTCCACCACAGTGAATATCCATATATTCTCCCAAATGCTTCATGCTTATGCATGAGCACTCGATGTGCCAGCCCGGATATCCAATGCCCCATGGGCTATCCCATTTAAGAGCCTGGTCTTCAAACTTAGACTGGGTAAACCATAATACGAAGTCATTTTTATTTTTCTTATTTACATCTTCCTCTACATCATCACGCACTCCGATCTGAAGCTGCTCCTTCTCCACAGCAGAAGAAAACACAAAATAGTCATCAAGCTTAGATGTATCAAAATATACATTTCCGCCGGCAAAATACGCATAGCCCTTCTCAAGGAGCACCTCGACCATGTGGATGAATTCTGGTATACAATTAGTAGCCGGCTCCACCACGTCAGGCATCCGGTTGTTTACAGCCTTAAAATCATTAAAGAAAGCATCTGTATACTGCTTTGCTATTTCCATTACAGTCTTGTGCTCGCGTTTTGCACCTTTAAGCATCTTATCCTCGCCTGTATCACCATCACTTGAGAGATGTCCTACATCAGTAATGTTCATTACACGCTTTACATCATAGCCATAATATCTCAAAGCTTTTTCAAGAACATCCTCCATAATATAAGAACGGATATTTCCAATATGTGCAAAGTGGTATACTGTGGGTCCACAGGTATACATTGCAATCTTGCCATCCTCATTTGGAATCACTGCCTCTATCTGACGCGTAAGTGTGTTGTAAAACTTAAAATTATTCTCCATTTTGTATATCTCCATACTTCCTATATTATTTTATTATTTATTCTGTCATGCCCGCTTTCGTCGACGCATTGCACTCATACCATGGGTTTTGGTCCTTTTCTATAATCACTGCTTATGACAACCCTGACACGACGCACAGTTACCACCGACCTGATAGCTGCCCTCATAAAAGCCTGTAAGTGAGCATATAGCCTGTGCCGAGATTCCTGCTTCTGTGCCTGTAAATCCCAGTCCCTCTTCTGTTGTTGCTTTTACATTTATCTGCTCTCTGGCTATACCAAGTGTAGCTGCAATATTCTGCTCCATCTCTTCTATATAAGGTCTGAGCTTTGGTTTTTGTGCGATAATTGTTGCATCAATATTCTCAATTACATATCCATTTTCCTCAAGTAATCCCTTTACATGTTCTAAAAGCTTAAGACTTGAGATTCCCTTATACTTGGGATCCGTATCTGGAAAATGCTTTCCTATATCTCCTAGTGCCGCGGCACCAAGTAAGGCATCCATAATTGCATGCAGCAATACATCTGCATCCGAGTGTCCCAGAAGCCCCAGTGTATGTGGCACCTTAACTCCACCCAGTATGAGGTCTCTTCCCTCTACAAGTTTATGAACATCATAGCCCATTCCTACGCGCATCGATTTTTCTCCTTCTATCTTCCTGCCTGTCAAAATTGTGTATCCAATCTGCCTTAAGTAAATAAATCAAAAATACCACCGAACTCAGGCTCCATGTTATTGGATATGCCCAGAACACTACCTGAATAGTCGGAATGATACTGGTAATTATTGTAACATAAGTTATACGGAAAATACACCAGCAGCCCAACATTACAAACATTGGAACTGTAGATTTTCCTGCTCCACGCATAATTCCAGCAACTGTATGTGAAAATGCAAGCAGAAAATAAAACAAACTCTCCGTATGTGCCTGCAGTATTCCGTAATTTACCACATCAGCCTCTGCATTAAATAGTAAAATAAGCCTTGGCATAAAGAAATATACCAATATACCTATGACTTCTGCAAGTGTTATCGAACAGAAAATGCCAAAAGCTGCACCTTTTTTCGCCCTGTCATACTGTTTCGCCCCAAGATTTTGTCCTATAAAGGTGGTAAGTGCCATGGAAAAACAGGTTATTGGCAGAAAAACAAATCCCTCTATCTTAAAGTATGCACCACAGCCTGCCATAGCAGCACTTCCAAAAGCATTTATATTTGCCTGAACCACAACATTTGCAATAGAAATAATTGAATTCTGCAGTCCGGAAGGCAGTCCTATGCCTACAATCTGTTTTAACAAGTCCTTGTCAAAGCCAATTTTTCTAAGCTCCACCCTGTAGGTCTGGCTCTTTCCAGTGAGTCTCCACAAGCACATAAGTGTAGCTAAGAGCTGTGATATAATCGTGGCAAGAGCTGCATATTCTACTCCAAGCTTGAACACTCCGTTGAAGAGCAAATCCAGCAGTATATTTACAACTGACGAAAATATCAGATAATACAGGGGATGCCTGCTGTCTCCCACCGCCTGCATTATGCCCATACAGACATTATACAATACCACAGCTATTGAGCCAAGGAAATATATCCTGATATACAGCACAGATTGTACAAACACATCCTCCGGTGTGTCCATAAGGGTCAATATCTGCGGGGCGAAAATCACACCCACCAGAGTCATTATGGCACCACACAATATACCAAAGGCCAGATCTGTATGTATCGCTTTCTTCACATTTTCATGATCCTTTGCCCCGAAAAAGCGCGCAATTATAACGCCTGCTCCCATGGCTGTTCCATTGAAAAAGCCCACCAAAAGAAATATCAGGCTTCCTGTAGATGTAACCGCAGCCAGGGCGTCACTTCCTAAGAAATTACCCACCACGAGAGAATCTGCCACATTATATAACTGCTGGAACAGATTGCCTATAAACATTGGTATTGCAAATTTAATTATATTTTTAGCTATTGAGCCTTCTGTAAGATTAACCTCTGACTTCATATCCTATCCTCTTGTGTAAAAAAGCATGAAAGACAGGACAGATAATCTGTCCTGTCTTTCTAATTCTATATACTTTGTTGTATTTATGCAAGTGCTGCTGTAATGATAGCCATAGAGTAAACCTCCGCTGCATTACATCCACGGGATAAATCATTGATTGGAGCATTAAGTCCAAGAAGGATTGGTCCGTATGCTTCAAAGTTTCCAAGACGCTGTGCAATCTTATATCCGATGTTTCCAGCATTGATATCTGGGAAAATGAATGTATTTGCATGTCCTGCAACTACTGACTCAGGGCACTTTGTACGAGCTACACGAGGTGCAACTGCTGCGTCAAACTGAAGCTCTCCCTCGATTGGAAGTGCAGGATATTTTGCCATAGCCTTGTGAGCTGCATTACGCATCTTGTCAACATCCTCACCCTTTCCAGAGCCAAGTGTTGAGTAGCTTAAGAATGCAACCTGTGGCTCAATGCCGAAAATTCTTGCACACTCTGCTGTCTCGCCAGCGATTTCAACAAGCTCATCCTCTGTAGGATGGATATTGATAGCACAGTCACCCATAGCCAGAACCTCATTCTCACCTGTAGCAGATGGACGAACAAGAATGAAACAAGAAGAAACGATAGAGTTTCCCGGCTTTGTCTTAATAAGCTGTAATGCTGGACGAACTGTATCTGCTGTAGAGTAAGTAGCTCCTCCAAGAAGTGAATCAGCGATTCCCATCTTTACAAGCATTGTTCCGAAATAGTTAGCTGATGAGAGGATTCCTCTTGCCTGCTCAGGTGTAACACCCTTGCTCTTACGAAGCTCGCAGAAGAGTTCAACCATCTCGTCCATTCTATCGAAATTGTTAGGGTCTATAATCTCAGCACCGCGGATATTGAAACCGCTCTCCTCTGCCTTTGCATTGATAGCATCCGGATTTCCAACTAAGATTGGATGAAGGAAGTTGCTTGCAAGTAAACGTGAAGCTGCTTCAAGAATACGCGGGTCCTCACCTTCTGTAAATACAATCTTCTTTGGATCCTTTTTGAGAATATCGATTAACTGTCCAAAACCAAACATAATTATTTAATCTCCTTTATGTAAATAGTAATTTTTAACCATCACCCATTCTAACCCCATATTTGAGAAAAAACAATAATTGTCAATTTTTTAACGCTCTTTTCTTGTATTTTTTAACGTCCATAAATCAAATCTCTCAATATTGCAGCTCCATCATTTGAACTATTGTCGATAATATAGTCACAAATCTGTTTATTTCTCTTTTCTGCGTCAATTGACAGTATTCTTAAAGTCTTCTCAGATGTATCATAATCATCATCTATTATCTCTCTTATGAGCTGTTCCTTATCCTTTGACACATAGATGATGGCAGTAGGAAAATGCCTTTTCATGGCAACGGCTCCGCACATATCAAGAGGCATGACGGCAAACTGCCCCTTTTTTAACACCTGGTCAATATCTTCCTGCTTAGTACCGTATTTGATGCCGGCATACATAGTGGTCTCAAAAAAGTTCTGTTTTGCAAACTCCTCGTCTGTGAGATATTTATGCTTATCGCTGTGCTTGGTGCAATAGGTCTTTGGACTTGCATAGGCCGTTTCCTGACACAGCTCCTGTACTATGTCATTTTTTCCTGAACCTGATGGTCCCACCAGTGCCAGCACAGATGGTATGCGTATTTTTTTCTCCTTATACAGGGAGGCACTTATTATCTGCTCAACTAAAAGTACAAACTCTGCCATATTATTAACGGACAGCATACCGGTCATCTTCCAGTTCCATGGCTTTCTCATAAGCACAGGATAAGCTGCCGGACTCTCCAGCACATTGTGAATCGCATCATCCAGCACTATATCAAGCTGGACCAGATTCTTGGCATTACCCAGTATGATATTTTCTGGTGGAAAATCAGGAAAGGCTTCCAGAATCTGCTTTGCCCTGATTCCCATAAACTGAGGATAAGCAGCCGTGACAAAATACACGTCTGCTATCTCCATAAGCTTAAGCACTTGATTTCGGGTCTCTTCTGATACCTTCTGCCTCTTGTACAGCTCTTCCTCATTATAAAATTCCTTGATAACAGATGCCCTTCCCTTATTTTCCCAGGAATCAATATCCTCCAGTGTAAGGGGTGGAATAATATTGTATCTGGCATTTGCCATCTCTATAGCGATGTCGTTAAAAGGTGCTGTCACATCATCCCAGTCAAGTCCTATCTTCGGTCTAATCATAAACCAGCCCTCTTATGCCTCGTCCATAGACTCCATAATCTCGTTGAACTCCTTCTGGAACTCCGGGTCATCCTTCATTGTGCCAAAGGCTACGCCTGCCATAATCATGTAGATTACAATTACAAGGCTTAAAAGTGTTCCGATAATACCAGTTACAAGTCCTCCGATTGATACACCCTTGCCCCTCTTCTTAGAAAGTGAAATACCTGCTAATATAATTGCAACTATTCCAAAAATTAAACCAATTCCAACACAACAGGTCACAATAGATAAAATACCCATAATAAGTGACACAATTGCCATTGCACCTGCCCCTGTCTCCTGTGGCTGTACACTTCCAAATGGCTGCTGGTTCTGATTATAGGTCTGTTCTGCTGTGTACTGTGCAGAAGTATACTCTCCTGTGTACTGCTGTGATTGTGATGTGTTCTGTTCATTCTGACCATTGTTATCTGGCTGTGTGTAATTGTTATTATCCATTTTCATGTTCTCCTGTCTCTTTATTTTATTGTTTTAAATTTGTATATCACAATTATACATTATATGCGAGGATTCTTCACCTTAAAGTTTCCATAAAGTTTTCTTTCTGCTGGCTGCATTACATGATTTAGGGTTGTGTACGAATGAGGTAAGACTGCCCTGCCCTGCTTCAGACACGCTTTCGCTCTGACCAGAACGCAGCAGTACAGGAAATTACAAGGTAATTTTCCACAATGCAAAAAAATCTGAGTGATTATCACTCAGATTTCAGTAGCGAGAGAGAGACTTGAACTCTCAACCTCCCGGGTATGAACCGGACGCTCTAGCCAGTTGAGCCATCTCGCCATATTATTTAATTGAATGGGACCTACAGGGCTCGAACCTGTGACCCTCTGCTTGTAAGGCAGATGCTCTCCCAGCTGAGCTAAGATCCCATTTATGTCGGCCGACTCTTGCCGACCGACTTGATTATTATAGCTTGACCATATACTTATGTCAACTGTTTTCTCATAATTTTTATATACTTTTTCATATGATTATCAACACTTATCACTGTCAAGACTTACAACACAACAGACACTGATATTTAGGTATATCATGCAGCACAATTACACATTGTCCGCCAGCTACTCTGCCAGCAGTCTCTCCACCAGTTTTACGCAGTCTGCCGCATCCTTTGAGTAGCCATCAGCACCTATCTCATCCGCAAAGCTCTGTGTGATGCAGGCTCCTCCAATTACCACCTTGCTCTTACAGCCCTTTTCTTTGCAAAGCTCCACTACATCCTTCATACGCATCATGGTTGTGGTCATAAGTGCTGACAGACCTATGATTGCTGCATCCTCTTTTATGGCAAGGTCTACTATATCCTCACACTTCACATCTTTTCCCATGTCTATCACATTGTAGCCATAGTTTTTGAGCATGAGAACCACCAGATTTTTGCCTATATCATGGATATCTCCCTCCACTGTTGCAATGACAAGGGTCGGCATATCGCCTCCTGCGCTCTTTCTCTCCATTTGGGGCTCCAGGTAGTCTATGGCTTCCTTCATTGTATTGGCACTGCCGATTAGCTGTGGCAGGAAATATTTCTTGGAGTTAAAGAGCTCCCCCACTTCGTTGATTGCAGGGATGAGATAATCATTTATAATTGCATCCGGCTCTGCCCCATCTGCCAATGCCTTGTCCACCTCTGAAATAATAGTCTCCTTGCTGCCCTTTAATACAGCCTTAAAGACTGGATTTTCTGAGAGTTCTGTGCTGACTCTGCCCTCACCGGAGGCTGCTTCTCCGCTTGCAGCCGCCTTATTGACTCTTACAGTTTCAAACTTGGCATTTTTTTCTGTGAACTTATTCATGTGTTCTATATACCTGATGTCACTGGATGGTCTGTTAAGCAGCATATCCGATGCAAAGGCTGCATTCATCAGTAAATCCTGTGACGGATTGGCAATAGCCATCGTAAGTCCCCTGTTTATCGCCATTGTGAGGAAGGCTGTATTTACATAGCCTCTCTCCGGCAGTCCGAAGGAGATATTTGAAAGTCCACAGATTGTAGGCAGCTTCTTCTCATTTTTACAGTAATCAATCGTCTCAAAGCACTCTACCGCTGCATTTGCATTGGCTCCTATGGTTGCCACAAGCCCATCCACCACAATATCAGCATGAGCCATGCCAAGGGCAAGTGCCTTGTCATATATTTCATTGATTATGGCTTTCTTTTCCGCAATATTCTGAGGCAGTCCTGCATCTGAAAGTGGCAGAAGTATAAACATGGCTCCGTACTTTGCAGCTACAGGCAGAAGCTTCTCCATTTTTTCTGTCTCAAGAGAGATAGAATTGATGAGGGCACGTCCCGGATATATCTTGAGTGCCTCCTCTATAACATCCACATGGCTTGAGTCGATACAAAGTGGACAATCCACTGTGGATGACACCTCATATATGACTTTTTTCATCATCTGAAGCTCATCAATACCATTCATTCCCATATTTATGTCAAGGATTGCTGCACCATTTGACTCCTGATTCATAGCCATATTTCTGACCAAATCGAGCCTGCCTTCTCTAAGCTCTGCCTGAAGTTTTTTCTTGCCGGTAGGATTAATTCTCTCACCTACTACAAGGAAATTGCCATCCAAATCTATCTCGACAGCCTTTCTCTCAGATGAGAGGATTCTTCTGTGGCTCTTTAAAGGAGTGATAAGCTCCATACCCTTTACCTTTGCTGTTAGAGCAGCTATATGCTCTGGGGTTGTTCCACAGCAGCCGCCTACAATCGCAGCTCCTGCCTCAACAAGGGCAGCTCCTGCCTCTGCAAACTCCTCCGGAGTCATCCTGTATACAGTCTCCCCATCCACCAGCTCAGGCAGTCCTGCATTTGGCTTTGCAAGGATTGGAATAGTGGCATACTCTGCCATTATTTTAACAGGCTCAATCATCTCCATAGGACCTGTTGAGCAGTTTATTCCTATTACATCCACACCTAAGGATTGTAATACCACAACCGCAGCTTCCGGCGGTGTTCCGTAAAGTGTACGTCCGTCCTCATTGTAGGTAAGCGTCACCATAACAGGCTTATCTGACACCTCTTTAATTGCAAGCACTGCCGCCCTGCACTCCTGCAGGCTCATCATTGTCTCAACAACAAATAAATCAGCTCCTGCCTTGTCCAATATAGAAGCCTGTTCCTTATACACCTCCACAAGTTCCTCAAACATAAGCTCTCCCAGAGGGAAAAGCTGCTGGCCTGTCATGGTCATATCACCTGCAACCAGTGCCTTATCTCCAACAGCTTCCCTGGACAGCCTGACCAGTTCAGTGTTTATCTCTGTAATTCTGTCAGCCAGTCCATACTCCTCAAGCTTTATCCTGTTTCCTGTAAAGGTTGGTGCATAGACAATATTAGTACCAGCCTCCACATAGCCTCTCTGTAAATTCAAAAGCACTTCCTTATGCTCAAGAATCCACGCCTCAGGGCACACACCTATAGGCATTCCTGCCGCCATCAGATTGGTTCCTTTTGCTCCATCCAAAATAATTGGTCCCTTATTTACAAATTCTCTAAATTCTTTTTTCGTCATTGCATTTTATCCTTAATCTTTTCATTGCAAACATTTTCGTATATAATGGGATGAATGTCAAAAGAAATTTTATTTTTATCCAAAATAGAAAGAGGACTTATGATGAAGGAAATTAAACTAATAGCTCTGGATTTGGACGGAACCCTTTTTGATAACTCAGGTCAGATTTCGCCCGCCAATAAAATAGAAATAGAAAATGCTGTCAAAAAAGGCATATCTGTCGTTATCTCTACAGGCAGACCTTTTTCAGGCCTGCCCTTTGAACAGATAAAGAACACAGGCATCAAATATGCCATAACCACCAACGGAAGTGCCCTCTATGAAATAGCGACCGGCAAATGTCTCTTTGAAGCAGCCCTGGACGATGCTGTGGTCATACCAATTATAAACTACATTATGACCAAGGATATCCACGCAGATGCCTTCTGTGGCGGCAGGGGCTACACATCAGAAAAAACACTTTCCGCCCGCTCCAAGCTGGACGTACCAGAGTCACTGCTCAAATACATTATAAACACCAGAGAGGTGGTTCCGGATCTGGCAGCCTATATAAAAAATAAAAATCTCCATGTCCAGAAGATGACTCTTAATTTTCACAAGGACGCAGACGGCAGACTTGTGGACCGCGAGGATGTAAAGGCCTTCCTTATGGCAAATCCAGACATCAACGTGGTATGTGGTGGCTACAACAACCTGGAATTTACTGCTGCAGGCGTGGACAAGGGCATGGGGCTTAAAAAGCTTGCAGAGCTTTTATCTATTCCAATGGAAAGCACAATGGCAATCGGTGACACCGAAAACGATTTATCCATCATACAGGCTGCCGCTGTGGGTGTTGCCATGGGAAATGCAACAGAAGAGGTAAAAAAAGCCGCAGCCTATATCACTGACTCAAATACTGAAAATGGTGTAGCACATGCCATTGCCCATTATACAGCCTGATATTTAAATCATTCTTAAGAGCTTCACATTGCGCTTGAGGGATTCCACAGTCCAGTCAATATCCTCTCTGCTGGTGTCCTCACCCAGAGTAAAACGTATTGTACCGATTGCATATTCCTCAGGCACATTTATGGCTGATATAACATGGGACAGCCTGCTGCTTCCTGAATTGCAGGCAGAACCGGCAGAAGCAATTATCCTCTCCTCCTCCAGCAGCACCAGAAGGGCTGTGGCCTCAACCCCCTTAAAGGAAAAGCTTGCATTACCCGGCAGCCTGTATATACTGCTACCATTGTATCTGACATCCTCAATCTCCCTCATCACCCGCTCAACCAGATAATTCCTAAGGTGTATTTCTTTTTCTACATTCTTATGCATTTTAGCCACACTCAGCTCAAGAGCTCTTGCCATGCCCACTATTCCTGCCAGATTTTCTGTACCAGCTCTCCTGCCCCTTTCCTGGGCTCCGCCATGTATAAATGACGGGATATTTACGCCCTTTCTCACATACAGGAAGCCCACACCCTTAGGACCATGAAATTTGTGTCCACTGGCACTCATCAGGTCCACAGGTATTCTGGACACATCTATAGGAACCTTGCCCATGGCAGCCACCGCATCGCAGTGAAAAAAGACACCATTTCGTCTCGCCCATGCGCCAATCTCGTTTACAGGCTGGATTGTCCCAATCTCATTATTGCCATACATTATTGTAATCAGTGTTGTATCGGATTCTGTGCAGCTTTTAAGCTCCTCCAGGTTCACTATTCCGTCCCTGTCCACGTTGAGATATGTCACGTCATAGCCTAATTTTTCCAGATATTCACAGGAATTAAGCACAGCGTGATGCTCAGTCTTCTGGGTTATGATATGCGTTCCCTTTTTCTTATTGTCCCCTGCCAGACACTTTATTGCCCAGTTATCCGATTCACTGCCTCCTGACGTAAAAAATATTTCTTCCGCTTTCGCTCCTATGCAGTCTGCGATTTTCTTCCTTGCTCCTTCAAGCACATGCCTGTTCTCTATTCCTTCCTCATAATTTGTGGAAGAATTAGCGAATTTATCTTCCATATAAGGCAGCATTGCTTCCTTTACCTCTGGATACATTTTTGTGGTAGCCGCATTGTCCAAATATATATTTTTATTCATAATCCCCATCCTTCCCCATATATTTTTATAAATGCTTTTTTGGGTGATATTTCTGAAAACTGTTAAAGTAACAAATTTAAAAAAATTATTATCTAACCCAATAGTTAATGGCA
>ERZ1031095.459-NODE-459-length-13807-cov-6.241638_pt1 | contig 13807 bp, 23 predicted proteins | sample MGYA00517108_ERZ1031095 | MGnify/ENA primary metagenome ERZ1031095 (study PRJEB33719, sample SAMN04261275) | wastewater metagenome | biome: rural village; feature: human; material: feces | host: Homo sapiens | place: El Salvador | collected 2013-01-07 ... | reverse complement strand
GAGGGAAGATAGGAAGAATGTACGGGGTTTTCGGTTATGCTCGTAAGCTGCTGATTGTGAAAGTAAATTCGCCACCCCTATACCTGCGGTATTTCGGGGTAAAATGAGGTATTGACGAATGCGTCAGCTACTGATACACTCATTTTATAAATTACAGAGAGGAATAACACCATGTCATTTGCGGCTTATATTTTAAAAAAAATAAATTCTGTTCCAGAAGAGAGTGCCCCTCAAGATGTCGCACACCCATCACAGAGACTCATACGAATTACAAAAAGTGGAAAACCAGATGGTCGAAGTCTGGCACGAGGGAAGCCCAAAACCCGGAGACGCGTATCACGTGGGGTAAGGTCGTATGAGCGTATCATCCTCCTTGACGCCCTTGAAAGAGCAAACCCCGGTGATAAATTCACATGGGACTGGAGAACGAAAGCGACATATTCGGACATTAAATTGCGCACCGCACAGTTAACATACGTATACAAAACCGCGTGGATATACGGACACAAGGTCTCACTTTCCGCCAGACCGGGATATATGGTGATTAAATATGTGGGCAGTAAAGCATAAATCTGGAACAATTTTATTTACAACGAAAGATAAATTTATCGCGCTTAACCGCGCACAACACGGCTGGAGAGTTGAAGAAATGAGTGAAATGAACGTTTACCTGTCACGCCATGGTGCACGTATTCCAACGTATGCAACGTCAGGAAGCGCGTGCTTCGATATTTATGCTGTACTCGATGAACCTGTGCCAGTTTGCAACGGTGAGCCTGTAATCATTCCTACAGGGCTTAAATTTGATATACCAGTTGGACATGCTTTGATGATTTACTCACGCAGTGGTCACGGGTTTAACAGTGATGTCCGTCTGTCAAATTGTACCGGTGTCATCGACAGTGACTACACTGGTGAATTAATGGTTAAGTTGACGCAGGATGTTGACCATCATGAGGATGTGTTCTGGGTTAATCACGGTGACCGGATTGCACAGGGGATGCTGATTCCAGTCGAACAAGTGACGTTTAAGAAAATCAATGAACCGCCTCAACAGAAAACTAACCGTCAGGGTGGTTTTGGGAGTACCGGAAGTTGACTCACGATACGGATGGTTAAAATGAACGTAAATTATTACAACGAATGGGACAAAGGCGCGGCAGCATGGTTGCGCGAGCTAATTAACAACAAACTAATTCCTTACGGGTATGTAGATGAGCGGTCAATCACAGAAGTCACCCCTTCAGATTTGGAAGGATTTACTCAATGTCACTTCTTTGCCGGGATTGGAGGGTGGTCCCTTGCATTGCAACTCGCAGGTGTACCAGCAAGTACAAGATTGTGGACAGGAAGTCCACCGTGTCAACCATTCAGCACAGCAGGAAAACAACTGGGACAATTCGATGAGCGACACCTTGCCCCGGTCTTCCTCAACCTCGTCAGCAAGTGCCGCCCTCCAGTCCTCTTTGGGGAACAAGTTGCGGCAGCAATTGGAAAATCGTGGATGTGCGATTTACAAACTCACCTGGAAGGAGAAGACTACGCCGTCGGGTTTGCCGTACTCCCAGCTTGTAGCGTCGGCGCACCGCACAAAAGAGACAGGCTGTTCTTTGGGGCGCGCAACCTGGCTTACCCCGACAACACGCGACCACAAGGACGGGAAGGAGTGTCTGAATGTGCCGACCAACAGTTTGCTGGGGCGGGAAGTGTGGAAAGCGGGCTGGGGAACTCCGACGGTTCAGAACGCCCGTCACGGAAGCTACAGCGAATCAGAAACAAGACGCAACCCGAACAATTTGCACAATCAATGCTACCTGACACAACCAATCCGCATCACAACTTCTGGTCAGGTGCTGACTGGCTTGGATGCAGGGATGGAAAGTTCAGGCCAGTTGAGTCCGGAACATTCCCGTTGGCTGATGGGATTCCCGCCAGAGTGGGACGCCTGCGCGGTTACGGCAATGCCATCGTCCCACAAGTCGCAGCGGAATTCGTAAAAGCATTTATGTCTTGTAAAGCCCCGTGAGGGGCTTAAACAGCAAGCGCACCCATTCCCACACGCTTGCGCAGTCTGTAGAACTGCTGTCCATATACCGACCATGTTAGCCAGTCATTGTTGACCTCAAGCATTGCCGGGACACGATACGAAATAGACTCATCCCCTACGGATTTTGTCGCCACGTTCAGACGTGCCTCCTGATTGACATCACTGTTCAGCCCTTCCGGATAGTAAACAGACAACCAGTGTGCGGCATAATAAAACATACCACGCTGTTTCAGGTTGTGGCATTCTGCCTCATAACCTCCCCAGCGCTTACTACCCGTCTCCGTGTCAGCCTCACACAGTGCGTACTGAATGAGGCTGTCCGGAAAATCAGTAGTGGAAGAGAAAGCCTGACCGCCGAGCGGCCAGATGCGAAAATCTGCGATGACTTCGGCGGTGATATCCATGTTGTATACCTGTGTTAATTAAGAGGCGGTTTTCACTGCCTCAATTTCTTGCTGGAGTCGTGACTTCTTCCAGCGCGCGTCGACTTTGATACCCAGTTCTTCGGCTTCTGCACGAAGTCCATCGATACTCACATCCTCGACGTCCGATTCAGGATTCTTCAGTTCGCCCGAAATGACAACCAGTTCACCTGCGTCTTGATATGCACTGACCAGGCTGTAAATTGCCGGAGTAACTTCGAATTCTTTCGAATCACCCGGTGCCAGCATACGTTTCATCACGTCTTCTTCGCCCGGCATCATGAACGGACGAGCGGAAATATTTTTTACAGTAATCATAAATCACCTTTAGTTGCAATACTTACCCGTTGTCATTTTACCCACAACAGCTTGTCCTGTCCAGAATCGTAGATGCGTGAGACACCTTCTGATTCATACCATTGCGTCTGTGTCATTCCATCTGGTGCGCGGTTCCACTTCTCACGTGATTCGGTTGTGCAACCATTTACAATCCTGAACCCTACTGTTGTGGCTGAAAGTGTGAAACCGGCATTAGCGTAACTGGAACCGCTGAACAAATCCCGGTCAACATATGAATAGGCGCGGACGATGCTGTTAACCGTGGTAGCATGTTTCCACAAGCGGGACAGTCCGCCCGGGACATTACACGCAGTTGCATATCGTACCAGTTCCCATTCGTTCTTTTTCTGCCAGTTTGTCAGACTGATCATAGCGACCAATGTGTCATCGTGTTGTAGACCATAATGAACGGTCGCACCCCGGAAACCCTGTACGTGGTGTTTCTCCATGAACGCCTTCGCTTCAGACGTCGAAACTTCCACAATGTTACATTTTCGGGCAAACACTTTGTCGGATACCACGCCAAGTGCGTTGCGAACGATATTTTCCACCTGTTCGCGGCGCTCATTCCAGACATCCTCACGGATGCTTATCAGACGGTATCCTGCGGCTTCCACGCGGTAACGCTTGGTGATGTGATACTTCTTGTCTTTCGTGCGCTCATCGTGCCAGTACAGGCCGTTAAATTCGATTGCCAGATTGCGCGACGGCACTACAACATCAAGTTCCAGCGGTCCAATGGTTGTACGGTCGGATTGTACCGCATCGGGACAGATGGAACGGACGAAGTTGAAGACTTCTGTTTCGGCTTTGGATACTCCGGAGTTGGAGCATTTGGGGCAACCTGCGCCATGATGTGAGTGGTTATGTACCGTTTGTGTGAATGCACCATGTATTTGACAAACCAATTCAATTTTGTCGTGAGAGTTTAAAAACGACACATCGTCATAATTATATTTGTTTCCGTGATGTTTTTGAGACTTCATCCGAAAGTCATCGACCGTCAGTTTGGGGTGGGTACATTCGAAGCAACCCAAGCCACGAAGATGGGCAGACGGACGTTGCCAAAATTCACCATGTTCGGGGCAGATTATACATACTTTATCGTGAGTTCTGCGATACTCAACCTTCGAGTAATCGAATTTATCACCGTGAATCAGTTTTGATTTTTCAATGAAGTTGTCCACACTGCTGCGTCTTTTGTCGCCTCTTGACGTCAAGCCACACTGTGGACACCCTTTACCGTTTTTGTGGTTGTGTGGAATTTGACGAAATCCACCATGAATACGGCAGATAATGACGGATTCGGTCCGCATGGACGTATACTCGAATTGTGAGTAGTCATACTTATCACCATGCACTGTTTTGAACAACTCAATGAGTTCATCTTTGTTTATTTTTTTAGGCATTCTGTAGTCTCTCTCTCTCATGAAGTGGAGACACTGTACCATGACGTAACACAAAAGAAAAGCCCTCCGAAGAGGGCTTGGGATGCTACTGAGGGTAGGTATTACAGCATGTCGAGGTAGATTGCACTCAGAGGATAGCGAATTTCAGTGCCCGAAATCTTATACTCGGCTGGTACAGTTACGGCCAGACCTTTATTCTGCGGTGCCAGCATACGGAAAGGAATCGGCTTGGCAACACCAAGGTTGCGGTCGTTCTTCTCGTAAATGAGAACACGGTCTTTCGAACTGTTGGACACACCGCCCGCAGCCAGTTCCGCAGCGGTCAGCTGGTAACGAACCTGAATATCAATTTCCTGCCCGGTCATCAGGGTGAAGGAGTTATTGATTTTGAAATGCTCCATAACGGTACGGTCGGTATACCCGGTCATCAGCGTACTGTTCATGCGTTTCCACAGGTCAGGGAATACGCGAATGGTATTCGGCAGGTGGAAGTTTTTGGACAGTTTGATGATGTCGAACAGCGGGTCGTTGAGCATGTTGAACAGCTCCTGACCAGTAGCAGTTTTATAGTCGACACTCGCCTTGGTCACGGTCACATTGCTGTTATTGAACAGACCGGACATTCCCAGCTGTGAGTCGCCGAAGTACGCCACTTTCTGGCTGTGTTCTTCATAGCCACGATATGCCAGCTGCTGCTGCATGGTGTCAATCGGCATGTTCTGAGACGCAGTGGTGCGCAACTCATCAATGCTGTAGTGACACTCGATGCCGCCGTAGTTCAGCGGTACAGTGTGGAGTTTCGCAGATTGAGCGACGCGTGGTAGGTCCATAGCGTTTGCGCCGATGAATTTCCCGACCGTAACGCCATCATATGAGCGATAGTTCCAGTGGTTCGCAAACTCCGGAATGCCGGACACAACCGGAATATCCTGCAGATAGGTAATATCCGCATATGGAGTCGCGTAAATGGTCTGCTCAATCTGTGCCAGCTGAGAGATGTAGAACGCGATACCACCGTCAGCATCACGGAATTCAGCTGGAACGTTGATAGCGTTCTGACCGTCCAGATACTGTTTGACCCACGGGTTGCCCGCGATAGTCTGTGCGTCAAGTACAACGCTGTTTAACTTATCCATTATTAACCCCCAACAACCAGAGACAGTTTAGCCAGACCACCGGCTGTTGCGGCAGTGAGGAATTTAGCGCCAGGAATGGCAACCGACAAAGTTGCTGTTTCACCTGCCGTCTTAGCAAAATCACCGGTCTGAGTCGCACCAACACGCAGGAATGCGGCGTCACCAACGGCAACAGCCTCTGCTACGGTTACCCAGATTACACCAGCGGTGAGTACGGATGCCGGACGGTCAACCGGAGCACCGAAAGTTTCGCCATCAGCGTAAGAGCGGTTCAGTTCACGGACCAGTACGCCCACGAATTGATCAGCTGTGGAGCTGGCAGTTGCAGCCTTGAAACCTTTCTCGCCGCTACGCACAACACCTTTACCGTATGCGACGGTTGCGGTGTCATCGTTGATTTTAGAAACGATATTTGCTACTTGTCCGTCGGCGACCATCCCGGTAAAGGCTGCGTCGTGATTCAGACCGTAGCTGGTTGCAGTAATAGCCATCTATGTCACCCTTATTTAAGTTTGCCAGTCTGACGCAGCAGTGCTTCTTGTGCGCGGGACAGTACAGGTTTTGCGTCGGCTACCGGCTGTTTGATGTCTTTAGCACCATCTTTAGCCAGTTGCTCAAGTTGTGAGTCTACCACAGGTTTCACCGGTTCTTCCACGGCCATATCGAAAGCGGCTTCGACATAGGCGGCAGATTTGTCAGCCCAGTCAACAGACGGACGTTTAACAGCAAGAGCGGCACGTTTGATTGCAACCGGGTCCACGCTGTCACAGGTGAATTCATCGCCAGCAACTTTACGTGCTGAGGTGGTAACACGTGCAATTGCTTCCACGCGTGCTTTCAGGGCTTCGTCGCTGCATTTGGTGGTCAGGTCAGCAACCTGTTCCAGTGCTGCGTCGAGTTGAGCCTGTACGGTTTCTTTGGCGGCTTCGGCGTCACTGACACGCTGTTCCAAGCGTTTGAACGCGTCTACTACCGCAGCATCCGCCACATCAACTTTTAGCCCGGTGTCAGTGGTGATTTGATACATGGGTTTTTTCTCCATATTATCGAAGATACGCGCCATTGCACCCGCACGAGCACGGTCAACAATTGCAACGTGGTTAATTTTAATCTGGGTCTGTCGGAAGTCATACGGTTCACCTTCCGGCGTTGTCCCTGGTGTGTCATCATACACCGCCGTGTAACCCGCTGACAACTCACACTTACCGGTTTCGACAGCCTTAATCGCGTCTTTATCCTTAATAACCATATCTACAATGACAAAATCGCCGTCCTGACGACCGATACTCGTCACAACACCAACGGAGGTATTACGGTACGTGGAAGCGTTGACAAGTGTGGGAGGATGGTTATTCGTGACATCTGCGCCGAGATAGCTCTGAAGCGATGCATCGTTGAACACTTCTTCGGCGGGGCGGTATACACGGATAATGTCGTTCGGTGCGCGGTCTTTCAGTCCCAGTTCTGAAGCAAGATATTCCTGAATACCAGTACGAGCGGCTTTACCCGGCACACGCAGGAATCCCTCATCCGTGTAAACACGCTGGGAGTTCAGTGCGAAACTTTTACGGTCATTGTGTGTTACGGTGATTTGCATGTTGACGAGTCCGTCAGAGTATGCCATAGTGATAATCGTTAAACACATGATACATATATTTCAGGGGAGATACAACATGACCACATGGCGATACATTAAAGGCAGTGAAAAGGACTTCGAAGGTGCGCCGGATTGGGCACTATATCGTGACGTATGCTTCAATAAGCATTTTTGGTCCGAGGGTTATTCACTGGGCGATAGGTTTAAATGCGTAAATAGTGACGATGTTTGTGAATATGATGGTGATGAGGAAACATCAAAAATCATCGCCCAACGCGAACCCATAGCAATCAATGACATGGTCAACCACCCGTCACACTACACACAAGGCGGTATCGAGTGTATCGACGCTATCACTGCTGCCACGGTGGGTAAAACCGGTATCGAGGCGGTATGCGTGGCGAATGTCGTTAAATACTTGTGGCGCTATGAAGAGAAGAACGGACTGGAAGATGTGAAAAAGGCCCGTTGGTATCTGGAGCGTCTTATTAGTGAACTGGAGAGCAACAAATGAAACCATACGCATACGAAGTGACAACTAACCGCGGTACGACATATCTGGTCCGCGCGGGCAGTGTGGCACATAACAACGCTGTTATGTTCGGGTATAAACTGAAACCGTTATATGAGGGTGAGTGATGCGCACAACCATCCCACGTTACCCAACCGGGACACTTGTGAAGTTATTCCCCGATGGTGTCGTTACCGGCACTGTTGAAAATGTGATTATGGATGAGCCACCGCGCTACTATGTACAGTGGGACGATGGTAATTACAGCTGTCACGCACAGCGCGATTTGAAACGAGTAGGGACATTGTATGACAAACTGGATTAAATGTAGTGAACGGATGCCGTCACATGGGTGGTGTATAGGTTATAATACCGACATTCGTGAAGTCGCCGAGCACTTCTATGACCCAGTGGAAAACACGTTCACATACACAAATTATGCTGGTGAGCAGGTAGTTGACGCCAAATACATCACACACTGGATGCCATTGCCCGAGCCGCCGCAGGAGTGACATTATGGACTACTTACTGCTTTGTGTCGGCGTTGTGATTTGGGCCAGATATTTATGTTGACGAGTTCGTCAGGGATGACGTATACTCATTTCATCAACAACAGAGAGGATGAGACAAAATGAACACATTACTTCCAGGCTACGACCGCCCCGTATCAGAGGCGCGCATTGTCGATAAAGAACTGTTACAGGCCGCACAACAGCTTGCACATAAGCATGGGGATTGGACGCTCGCTAACGCTGCATTACGTGAGGCATACGGAAAATGAACTATAAACCCATTAAGGCGGTAATGCTCCGTAACAATGACCGGATTATTGATGTTGACGGTGTTATCACTGTAACAAACTTTAAAATGAACTTCCTCGAGGGCATTGTGACATTCACCGCGACTAAAGAGAATGGTTCAGCATCTGAACGCTGGGTCGAGATGAATCAACTTGTTAATAAGGTGGTGGGCTAATGGATATTACCAAAGGTGTACTGATTATCCTGCTTGCAGGGTGGGTAATTATAGTAACAATCTCCACGCTCCCTCTGGAACTGGAATACAAGTGGCAGGCATGGGCAATTGTTGCATTTGGTCCTGTTGCTGTAATTTCCGGACTGTGGGAGGTGGTAAATCGAGTGTTCAGAGGACGTGGGAAATGAACGGATGACTACTTCTTAGCCTTATTCCGCTCCACCTGTGCCGCTGTGACTGGTCTTGCCACACAGCGGCAATTTATTGGCTGACCAGGAAATGTTGGCACACCGTCGACAACCGGCAAATCGTCCCAACGGAATACACCTTCACCGAATCCCACATCACGCTTTGCGACAGCTACGTGACTGTGACGCACACGCTCATCCTGTGACGTTACCCATTTGAAATACTCAATACCGCTGTTCGTCTGACGGATGCGGTTCATGTCGCCCTGTATTTTCGACGTCTGATCGCGTGCAATTAATTTAGCGCGACGTTCCGTGACACCAAATTGTTTAACGAGTGCTTCTTCAATGTAACTGGGGCGCATACCGTTACGCATGTTGGTCATGACGATGTTCTGCACCTGCTCCAGATACTGAGCCGGGATGGACTGAATGAGTTTGGCGTTCTGATACGATGCAGCATTCAGATATTCCTGCAACTGCGTATCACCGCCGTACAGATTGATAGCGAATGTACGGGCGTTATCCTTCGCCGCAGTCTGTACAAACTGTGACGCGATGGTCTCAGCCTGACGACGAGCAAATGCACCGAGCCACCGTGTGAGCAACTGGTTAATCGCCGAGGTGATGGTGTCACTCCAGCCGTCAGCGGTGTACTCCGGCGCAAGCTGTTTCACCAGCGGAACGATGTTGGCGTCCACATCCTCACGAACAAGCTGTGCAACCTGTTTCAGCTGACGATAATAATTTAACTCTGTTTGTCGTGACATGCTTGACGGCCTCGTCAGTATGGTATAGAGTGTACGTGTTAGTTAAATATTATCACAGGAGAAGAGAGATGACACGTAAGCTCATATACACGCAAGATAGCGTTGGTGAATATACTATTGCCGATGAAACAGAAAAATGGGTAACGCTTGTTGGTCAAGTAGAATCCGAATCTGACGCCAGGCTGTTCTGCGCCGCTCCGGAACTGCTGGGGGCGTTACGGGATATGGTTGCACTCGTCAAGTCACGTGCATACCCACAGCCAGACAAACCATCTTCAGACTGGGGACGCGCAGAAGCAGCCGAAGACGTTATCCGTAAAGCAACAGGAGAGACAAAATGACATTACTTGAACTATTACGTCAGGAATTACCAAAGCGTGGCGGTTGGCCGGAGGGTGCTAACTTCATCGCACAAGAAGAAGGCGGGGGAACATGGAGTTTTACTTTTAAACCACAGAAAGATGAGGATGATGAATGGATGGATGAATCGCATCACGGTTATCACACAAAAATTGGTAACCTATGTGAAGCAAGCGACCATGCAACAGCAATTGTCCCACGTGAGCAATACGAGGCGACTGGCTGCGGATTCCACCCACTCCGCACCGAAGCGGAACGCGCGATTGATGAGATGGTTCGGTTGTCCGGCGTGTCAATCGGTGCGGCAAAGATTCTGTATGATGCAGGGTATCGGAAATGAAATTGGAAGAACTACAGTATTTAGAAATGTCCCTTTGTGACCACATCTCGGATGTATTTGAGACTATGCCGGACGCAGGGACGACAGAGTGGGACTTACGTAAAGTCGACCTCATCAACCGTGTACTCGGTGAATTGAGCAATATCGCCGTAGAACTATGACAGAGCACTGACCCGTTACTGGGTCAGTTTTGCCATTATCTCGTCGTGCGACAGTCCGTCAGCCACATATCCATTGTAGCGTATCCAGAATGCGTCCGTGGTCTGCTCGTCAGGCTCAGGGCGTTGCACGGTGGACATCTCTTTCTCGGTCTCTGACTGCTCATCAATCTGACCGTCCTCGAACTGATACTCTTCGGCGGCTTCCAGATTGCGCTGCACCTGTGACACGGTGATAACACCCTCAGCGAGATACAACATATCCTTATCAGCGCGGGTTTTAGCAGCCTGTGCAATCTGTAGTTCATTGGGCTGTGCGAGTGGATTCCACACATAGTTGAAGTCGTCAGGCCAGTAACCCAGTGCGCTACGTACCAGCACCTCATCAAGCTGACGCAATCCCGGGTCAACCTGTGTCAGCTGTTTAGAGCGGATGGAGTTGTTATAGTTGTTCATGTCCCCCTCACCAGTGGCATTCATGCCCTTAGCGGAAGTACCGAACAGGCGCGTAACGGGAATGTCAGCTGCACCACTAATCCACGTCATGAACGTCTCAAGCACTGGTGCAACACCGCCCAGGTCGAGCGTCTTACGTTCATATGACTCGTCACCGTCCAGCAGGGCCATTTGCACCAGTGACTTCATCTGACTGAACAGGGTGTAACGCGACACAATTGCGTCATCCTGGTCGCTGGCTAACTCATCGGACAGCCCTTCACGTTTGACCACATCGACGTTAGCTTCCTGCATCAGTTCTGCAATACCATCCTTCGACGCAACCATGTCCATGATGTCATCGAGGCACACGCGTAACTCACTGTCACCCCACCCCTGAGTCTGGACCATCTGGCGACGGGGGATACGCTTACCATTGAAACGCGCAAAATGGGTCCAGTGGATTTGCTGGCCGCCGCCGGTAATGGTGTAATACTCCGGCATCATGTAGTTAGGTGCCAGAATGTTCCAGGTGTTCATAGTGAGCGGTGACATATCATGGCGGTCAAACACGATGCAACGCTTCAAATCACCTTTACGAATACGGCGCACGTCGAGCGGCTTCGACAAGTCCTGACCGGTAAGCATGAGAATACCACCACCACCATACAGACGCGCCCATGTGACAGCCTCCTGTACAACGGCAGGGACCATCAGTCGGTCCTCTTCGATGCGGATGTCATCGGCTTCCTTGCACTTGATGGTGCGCCACTCACGGCACATGTCTTCGGCAGGTATTTCCACAATCTGACGAGCCAGCCAGTTAGTCTGGTAAGCTGCGTCAAGTTGTTGCCAGTTGTTCAGCGCAGCATACTGAAACATGTTGTGAGAGCGTTTCGCTTTCCATGTTCCTAACCCGGACACGACGTTTACCAGCCCATCGGTGGTACGGGCTGGTGTGAGATGAAGGTTTGTTTTAGCAGCCTTAGCCATGTTTATAAAATCTCCGAAACGGTTGCTTTGCCATTGTGGAGCATTTGACTAATTGCATCACACATTGGGTCAATCTGGTCATCGTGAGCGTGTGTATCATCGGCAGTGAACGCTTCACACTCCGTAACGAAGTCATGAACCCATGGGGCATCTTCGGGTATCTTAACATATCCTGACTCAATGTAACCCTGTACGTCCATCACACGAGTTAATTTATTTGCTGCCGGTCCACGTGGTATCTCCCGCACGGGTATCACGGGCTTAATTTTGCGGCGAATCTTCTGGATAAGTTCTGTACCGGACGATTTATCTTCGACAGCCATGTAACGTAAACGACCGTTTTTGTCATTGCGGTGCTTGTTCCAGAAGTCAGGAATTTTTACCTCAAGCTCATACGCTTCGAACTTGTCACGCATGATGTCGAGGAGATACAGATACCCGTCCTCACCCAGTCCCCACAGTTCGGCAACCTGATAGTCGTTATGCTCTTTGGCTTTCTGCGCCGTATCGATGAACACGGCTCTGTATTTCAGCTTTGGTACAACGGTGTAACGTCCGAACCATGACCCCTTCAGAATGCCGCCACCGAGCGGTGAGGGGCGCTGTTGCATCTGACCGGAGAACATGTACGAGTTTTTCTTCTGCATCGCTTTGAGGGCTTCCAGAGAGTGTTTCTGGGGCCACAATGCGCGCTCCGTCGGCAAACCCTCGTCCACAATTGCGGGGAGTATCAGGTGACGGAAATTATACTCCTCGTCCTTCAGCAGTGTGCCGCAAAAGTCCTCTTCGTGGAGACGCTGCATGATGACAATACAGGGGGTCTTCGTGGAGTTAAAACGTGATTTGATAGTTTCATCCCAGCGACGGTTAACACCGTTACGTTTTGGGTCTGAATATGCATCATCCGGTTTTAACGGGTCATCGATAATAATCGCACCGCCAAAGCCGTTACCATTCTCAAAGTCGTCGAGTTTACCAGCACCAAAACCGGTGATAGGACCACCCGCAGCCGTTGCATAGAATACGCCACCCTGGTCAGTGCCCCACGCTTTCTTCGAATCCTTGTTCGCCTTGATGGTCACATGAGGCCACAGTTTTTGAAACTCTTCAGACTTCAAAACTGATTTGATTGATTCGGAGTTATCCAGTGCGAGAATATCAGCGTAGGACAGGTGAATAAATTCACACTTTGGATTTTTAACGTAACACCATGCAGAAAATAATTTAACAGCCAGTTCAGTTTTTGAATAACGGGGTGGCATGTTAATTATTAAATGAGTGGTGCGACCGTAAAATACATCCATCAATGCATCACAAATTACATGATGGTGGTCACTGAATACGAATTTAGTCCCTTTTAAAACTTTGAAGAAGAAACGAGCGAATAAAGTAAAATCTTCCTCAAGTGCGAGGCGCAGTAATTTTAATTCTTTTGGGGAATTAAAATTCATCGTTGAACGCCTTTTTAAATACTTTCACATCTTCGGCGGTAATATTGATAGTTGTATTCACATTATCCAGACCGCCGGACAACTGAATCAATTGCTTATCCAGTCCCATCAGTTTCGCTTTACCAAGCACTGCCGCCACAGCTGCGGATGATTGTGGCGTCTCGGCGGACAACGCAACGTTTTTAATTTCTTCCAGTTCTGCAACGAGTGAATCAACTGTCACGTTGTGGCGCTTGGTGTGAGTTTCACGCAATTGGGCAATTCTTACCCTCACGTTATCCCGGTCCAACATGTTCGATGCTTTAACGGCAATAGTATTCGCGCCCATGTTCCCAGCGTTGTACGAACGGCGGTATGACTCAGACGCATTACCCGTCTCCACGTAGGCGCGACAAAATGCTTCCTGTTGTTCTGTTACGCCGAATTCGTTGTACGGTCTTGCCATGTTGATTAACCCTCACCAAATCCCACAAGAACGCCGTAGAGTTTTACGGGTGATTTACCTTTGCGATGTGCTGCGACTCTCATTCTGAATTTTTTAGCAACGCCTGCCATGATGGCCCCCACGCTATTGTCTCTAATGCCACGATTTTATCATGACTGTACCGTCATTGCCACATACCCCGTTGAAAGTCGTTCGGGGTACTTCATCGGGGTATCAAAAACTCTTTAGTTT
>ERZ1031095.452-NODE-452-length-13882-cov-9.744992_pt1 | contig 13882 bp, 12 predicted proteins | sample MGYA00517108_ERZ1031095 | MGnify/ENA primary metagenome ERZ1031095 (study PRJEB33719, sample SAMN04261275) | wastewater metagenome | biome: rural village; feature: human; material: feces | host: Homo sapiens | place: El Salvador | collected 2013-01-07 ... | reverse complement strand
TAAAAACTTAGCTGATGGCAGTATCTGAAGATAGAAAGTTTACGAAAGAACAAGTCTATACCCTTCTCGAAGGAGCAAAGGGCAAGACTCTAGGTGAGGTTGACAAATCCCACCAGTTTGCTCGTACCTTAGAAAGTAAAAAGATTACAGGTATCGCTGGAGACGTAATAGAACAATCTGTTTTCGGTTATAAGAAAGACAGCAAACAGGAATGTGACATTGAGATTGATGGTGTTCTTACGGAAGTTAAGACCACTGGAGTTCGTGTACCCAAGAGAGACCTGAAGAATGTAAGCGGAAAAAAAGGAGAAGCTTATAATGTTTACCTAGGTGCAAAGGAAGGTATCAGTATTACACATGTTACCTTTGAGCCTCCGATACAGACAGACTTCAACACCTCTCATTTTTGGGAAAAATCAGAACGGCTTTTAATTATATTCTATGAATATAAATCATACGAAGTTGTGCCTGCTTCCGGCTATGCCAAGTTCCCTATTGTTGACTACTGCTACAATTCTTTCTCGCAAGAAGAAAAAGATAAATTACGAAACGACTGGGAGATTGTCAGCAATCATCTGCAACAGGTTTATCATGATTATCTTGATGAAGAAAAGCGTAATGAACAGTTGGTTGGTTTTACTCACCTTCTTCGTCCCAACCTCTTACTGATAGAATTAGTACCAGGATTCAAGCGCAAAGCAACAGGCTCTTACCAGAAACCCCGATACAGATTGAAACAGACTTTTGTTGATTACATCGTGAGGGGACATTTTGATAAAAGCAGGGCAAAGAACGAAATTGTATTGAAAGAATCGTTTTCCAGTTTCGCCCAGTTAGATGCTCGCTGTCATACACTTACATTAATGTATAAGGGTAAGACTCTGCCTGAGCTAAGAGAAATGCTTGGAATTGATGCTAAAGTCAAGGATATTTCAGCTAAATGCGTTATCCGCATGTTCGGAACCGATTGCAATAGGTTAAATCAGATTTCTGACTTCCAAAAAGCCGGTATCATAGCAAAGACCATCACGATTACACCCCAAGGTGGAAGAACAGAGGACATGAAGCTCAAGCACATCGACTTTGAGGAATGGGCAGATAGAGATGCAGACTTTGAAGATTCAGATGTGTACGATTACTTCTGCGAGCACAGTTTCCTCTGCCCTATCTTCTGTGAGCATGATAGTAACGACCCTAGCAAAACCGTTTTTGAAGGTTTTAAACGCTTTGCATTTGATGAAGAATTCATCGAGAATGAAGTTCGGCGTACCTGGGAGGATTCCAGAAATCTGATTCATAGGAATGAGTTGGAATGGGAATACGTTTATGACAAAAAGGGTAATAAACGTATGAACAATAGCGGTTCCTATATGGGAGCGCCAAACTTTCCAAAGAGCTCCGAATACAAAGTATTCTTCCGAGGAGGTGCAGATGTCTCGACAGAGAAAACAAGAACAGAAAGCGTGAACGGCATCAGAATGCTTCCGCAGTTTTTCTGGCTCAAGGGTTCATATATTGCTAATAAATTACAAGAAATTCCATACATATAAATATGTCTAAAAATACAATAAAGGTAGTAGAGCTTTTCGCCGGTGTAGGAGGATTTCGCATCGGTTTGGAAGGAGCATCAGATGCCTATGAAACCATCTGGAACAATCAATGGGAACCATCAACCAAACACCAAGATGCTTCGCTCGTCTATAGAGCACGTTTTGGCGACAAAGGTCATTGTAACAAGGATATCAATTTGGTCCCTACAAATGATATTCCTGATCACGACCTGCTGGTCGGTGGCTTTCCATGTCAGGATTATTCAGTAGCATCAACTCTTAGTCGCTCTGGCGGAATTGAGGGAAAGAAGGGTGTGCTTTGGTGGCAGATTTATCGCATACTCAACGAAAAGGGAGATAATCGTCCAAATTATATTTTCTTTGAGAATGTTGACCGTTTGCTCGGCTCACCGGCCAAACAGCGTGGACGTGATTTTGCCATCATCCTTGCTTCATTGGCAGATTTAGGCTATACTGTGGAATGGCGAGTAATCAACGCAGCAGAATACGGAATGCCTCAGCGCCGCCGCCGTACCTACATTGTTGGTTATCGTGAGGAATCTCATGTTTCAAAACAGGTACAAGAGTTGAAAGATTGGGTGCTTTATGAAGGAGTGCTGGCAAAGGCTTTTCCTTTTAAGCCAAAAGACAAAACCATCTCTGAATTCGAGATAGAAGGAACTATTAAGGAGGTTTCTGATAATTTCAACAAAGACGGCAAGGAGAGTCCATTTGGAAATGCCGGCATCATGCGCAACCGCAGCGTATATTCGGTTGATGCAGAAGCAGTTTACGAGGGTCCGAAGATGACACTTGGTGGCAACATTGTTGACGAGTCGCTGGTTCCTGAGGAGTTCTTCATCCCAGAAGAGGAAGTAGCCAGATGGGAATATGAAAAGGGTGCAAAGAAAATTGAACGTACCACCAAAGAGGGTTTCAAATACCATTTCTCAGAGGGTGGAATGGCCTTTCCGGATTCCCTGGATAAGCCATCACGCACCATTATCACCGGCGAGGGAGGTGCTGCAGCTTCACGCTTCAAGCATGTTATCAAGACACCATCTGGCCGCTATCGTCGCTTGATACCTATTGAGCTGGAACGTCTGAACATGTTCCCGGACAATCATACCTTGCACCCAGATGTTACAGATGGCCGCAGAGCCTTCCTGATGGGAAATGCTTTGGTGTGCGGAATCGTACAGCAGATAGGCAAGAGCCTTTACCGTTTCATCTGTGAGAAGGAACCAGTTTCCACTCACCCTATAGATGTTAAGCGTGACCCTCAGCCAAAGCTGAATCTTGACTTATTCTCAGAAACGAATCCTGAGTTGAAAATAAATAAGCCAAAGAAGAGCTACACCTTAGACATGAACAAAAGTCTGCTAGTAGGCTTTGTCAAGGAAGATAATACAGAGTATTTCCTGGATGGTGGTCAGACAAAAATTTACTATACAGGTAAGACCAAGTCTTTTCCGTCAACCGTGGCGCTCAACAAGCTTTACTATTTCATGCCTTACATCAAAGGCAAGGGTGTCAAGGATTTGTATCTCATCCGCATAGCCCGCATAGGCAGCAAGGCAGAGATTCATCCCGAGTCAGACGACAAAGACCCACGCCTTGTGTTTGAGCTGGAATATCTAGAGAGCTTGCCAAACTACATGATGCTGAAGCCTAACATCTTCAACACCTATAGAAACACAGTTCTTGGAAGAGTGATGGGGGATAAAGGATAATACTATCCCCCATCCTTCTTCAAGGAGCGAACATACCAATACTATTGTATGAAAAACCTCTTTAAAATAGGAAAAACTACGGAAAACACGGCTTTTAATATTAAATAACGTGAATTTTTCACGAAACACGAATTTTCATTTTGAAATTCTGCTTTTTTATCGTATATTTGCACCAAAATAAAAAAAGAATAGCTATGATACAGGAATTTCAAATACAAAACTTCTTCAGCATCAGGGAAAGGCAAACACTAAGCTTCCTTCCTACTAATGATGACAAGATGAGAAGCCAATACCTATACGAAGTGGCAGAAGGTGTTGAGCTCCTCAAGATTGGTATCGTGTATGGTAGCAACGCCAGCGGCAAAACCACCCTGCTCGATGCCCTCGCATTCTTCCGTCGCACCATGCTCGACAAGCCGGAAAACAAGAATATGGGAATGGGGTACGTTCCTTTTCTTCTGGATAATCACAGCCGCAAGGAACACTCCTCTATGCAGATGACCTTCTGGCTCAACCGGGAAAAATACGTCCTAAGCCTGGAATTCGACGAAAAGCGAATCTACGAGGAGATGCTGATGGTTTATACAAGCTCACGCCCTACCAAGCTATACAGCCGCAGCTACCAGCAGGAAACAGACCACTCGGAAGTTACCTTTGGCAGCAAATCGGGCATCAACAAAGCCACCCAGCGAGCCATCGCCGGCAATACTACCAACAACTGCACGGTTATGGCAGCCTTCGGACAATCGAATGCAACCACATCACGGCTGAATATCGTGGCAGAATTTTTCTATTCGGGAATGCGAGACACGCTGAGCCCGCGCACCTCCCTGACCTTCAATGTGAAAGACGAATTGCGCCATGACAAGGAGGACAAGAAGAAGCACTTCCTGTTACAGATGCTGAAAGCGAGCGACTTCAATATCACCGACCTTTCGCTAGATGAGCGCGAAGAGAGTATCACTCCGGAAATGGAAAAAACCATCAAGAGTGCTCCCATCCCAGAGGAAGCTAAGGTAGAAATGCTTCGCCGTGGCACGCTTAAGCATGATGAAATTCTCTTCCAGCATACGGGCGACGGCGGCGAATATACTTTACACGAGCGTCTAGAATCGGCAGGTACCCACAGGTTTCTGGGCATGTCGGTGGTGCTTTACTATGTGCTCCACCACAACAACTTCATCCCTATCGACGAGGTGGAAACGAGCATCCATTATGAGCTTCTCTCCTACTTCATCAAGTTGTTTCTTGCCAACAGCGAGGGTTCTAGCCAGCTGCTCATGACCACCCACGACATCAATCTGCTGAACGAAGACTACATCCGCCGGGATGTGGTATGGTTTACAGACAAGAGCCGTGAAGGCGCCACCCAGCTGAAGCGTCTCAGTTCGCTGGGCCTGCACAAGACGATGAATCCATATAATGCCTACAAGCAAGGCAAGCTGGTGGATTTACCATTCCTTGGAAGTATTTATCTAGATAAGGAGGATTAGAATATGGCAGTAAAGAAAAGTATAGCTATTATAGGTGAGGGCGAGACGGAGTGGTTCTACTTTGACTCGCTCCGCATCGCCTGCCGCTACCCCTTTAAGGTAGCACCCGATTTTCCCCAACATTCCGATATTCCTCACATGGCAAAATTGGCAGAATCGTATGTAAAATGCGAAACTGACTATGTAATCTGCCTTGTTGATATGGATCGCCTGTTGCAGAATCCAAAAGAAATGGAAACTTACTCCAAGATACGCAAGAAGAGCAGCCGTAAGATTATGTGGGTGGAGACCAATCCATGCACGGAATTCTGGTTTCTGCTACATTTCCTGCCTCAACTATCCGTGAAGCATTACGACAGCTACGAGCAGCTCATTCCTGAGCTTCAGCGCTACATGCCTAGCTACGAAAAGACCGTAAGATATTTCCGCAAGAACAAGCTCTACAATTATCTCACGGAAAACGGCGACCTTCAGCGGGCTCTAAGTTACGCCAAGGAACTCTCCCGGCTAAGCGAAGCTACGCCAGAAGATAAGATTGCCTATACCCAGATGCATCAGGTATTCGAGTTGTTAGCATCGATGAATCATGATGAAACCTGCAAGGAAAGCGTCATACCGAATGAACAAATCCCAATCGGAGACAACCAGCAGGAGATTGTCAATTTTATCGTCAATAGCGGAAAAACAGATTTGAAATCCATTTCTAAAGCCACAGGCCTCAAAGTTTCTAGAACACGAGATTATCTCGAAATGCTCGTTGCCAAAGGACTGATAGAAGTGGAGAGAGAGTATAACAAAAAAATATTTAAAATAAAAGGAATTCCTAATATATGACAACAGACCAAAAAGAAAAATGTCGCAAGGCATATTACCATTCTGATATCGAGCCTACACTAGACCGACTCAATCAGATAAAGGAAATAGTCTCTAATTTTGAGAAGGATGGAGCAAATCGCCTTACCTGTGCCCTGGGAATGAAGCATAAGGATCTAGACGAAATAGAACAACTCTCTGCATTTATAGCCCAAGCTCGTGACAAGATGGAAAAAGAACTGGAACGACTGAAAAAGTTTGAACCCACTTTCAACAATCAATTTGCTACAGACCACAACAACTACTACAATTCTGTGAGCGAAGTTCTAACACATATCAGAAGCCACTTATCTCCTCTGAAAATCATCCTTAAGAAATTCTGCCCGAGAAAGCATCCTTCGGCTAAAGAATGCGAAATGTATAATATTTCGCCCAAATCGGTAATCGATGCTTCATTACTTGGAGACGAAGTTTACCAGCCTGATTTGTTTGAACTGGAAAGCTTTCCGCCAGCAGTACAGGGGCTGTATAACGAGATGATTAAATTCTTCAAGGCAGAAAAGGAATGTATGGATATCTGTGCAGAAATTCTACAAGAAGAACTGGCTATACGCAAGGATCCTATCAAGAGTAAATGCATATTGGATAAATACAGACAAAAAGCATACAAACGTATGGAAAATGCGATTATGCTCATCTCTGAAGATACGATAGAGTATCTCAAAGCAACAACTCCCGCTTACCAGGCGTACCAGCACTATGCTTCGGAGGAAGGATTTGCACAAGGAGAATTCCATAAGCAGAACTGCGCTTCTATGGATCATCTCTGCCTTATCGAAGCTGTGACAGAAACTGAGGATATTACCATCAAAGAGAAGGTGCTTTGGGGCAACAACCCGAAAACCATAAAGAAAATTAGATATGTAATAAGCCACTTCGACGAACTGCTACCAGCAGATTTCAAGCATAAGCTGATGGGAATGTATGAATATATTTTCAGCCAATGGGCTTTGCCTGATAATGTGAAGCAGGCAGTAGAATACTTCATCGAGCACTACAACGGAATCTACAAACCCGTAAAATATGCCGCAGTAAGCAAACATAGTATGGAATACGACAAGAGTTCTGATATCGTAAAAAGTTTCTCATCCGGCATCAATGTGCTATTTGCAAATAGCAATAATGCAGAACTGATGGATTTTAGTGCTTAAAAAAGTAGATTTTATTGGGAGTCGAATGGCTCAAAACATACAAAAAGTGTATTAGCTCGCATAGCTGATACACTTTTTTTTGTGATTTATTGCCGTGATAATCTACTTTTTATGAATACTAGATTAACTTTTTGTGAAAAGTAGATTATCAGCAGCCAATCTATCTACTTTTTGATTTTATAAAATCTACTTTGATATCAATCAATCTACTTTTTAACTTATCTTAATATCAAAAATCCTAAAAATATAAACTTTTTTCATTTATCTACTATCTACTTTTTTTCTTGTCTATCTCTCAAAAAATACCGACCTTTGCAGCACCAAACCACATCAGGCATGGGCAAGCGAAGACCGAAGCCTGTTTCGATTTTGACTGATGCAGAATGGAGGCCCCCTCTCATCGAAACGGAGGGCATAGCCGGAAAGACTATAATTATGTCTAATCATAATTTCTACCCCAACACAGAGTTGGGAATCAACCTCAAGTTTCTTACCCGCAAGCCTGGACGCCTGGGCATAGGCGAGTATCTGGACGGAGCCATCACGCACGACGGCGAAGACCACTTCACATTCGTGCAGAACGACTCCGAGAAGAAGAAGGATAAGGTGGTGCAGAGAAATCCGCACGTGTATGAAGGTACATACATCAACGTGAACCGCAAAAACGACGGTACACTCTATCCAACCTTCAACCGACCTCGGTTCACGGAGAAATTCACCTTCCAGAACTTCTGCCTGCTGGCAGCCAAGGAGCTGTGTGCAATAAGCGGACTGGGATAGAAAAAATCTCAAATCTCAGTCTCAGTTAGGAAAAAAGTCACAATCCAACCCTTTATCCGCTTTTAAAGCGTTTATAACTTATTGATAATTAATCAGTTATATATATAATATAAAGGGATGGATGCCACATTTAAAACAACTGAGAGACTGAGACTGAGATTTTTGACCAGCCAACGACAAGTAATATTTTAATTTAATTCTCTAGAAAGCAATGAGTTACAATATTTTCAGCAGCACCGCTCCGGCGATGCCCAAACCCAGCAAAGGCACGGAATTCGTGAAATTAGCCATCTCGCAGGCATCAAAAGACATGCGAGAAGTGCTCATTCCGATGGCAATTCCGGCTTTGGCAGCCCATCTCACGGGCGTAAGATTCATGTATTCCGACAATAAATTCTATGAAATGTGCGGTCAGATGGGACATTTGATAGGCCCTTCGGGTATCGGAAAGGCACAATTAGGTCATCTTGTAGAGGCCATCATGCGCACTTTTCGCAAGCATGATGAGACTGAGTTCAAGAAACTGGTGGATTGGCAGCGACAGATAAAAACCAAGGGCGCCAACAAGGAAAAGCCCGAGCGTCCTGACGTGAGTTTCTGGTTTCCACCTGCCGATGTAACCAACCCCGCCTTCATTCAGAATGCCATGGCATGCGAGAAACTGGGCGAGAGAACCCAATACATCAACCTGCCCGAGGTGGAGATGGCGGATAGAATCTGCGGTGGCCATAAGCAGGTGAGCCAGATGGTGAGAAACATCTACGACTGCCAGAGAGCAGGTGCCTTGCGCGCCACGGCTGATGGCGTAACGGGCAATCCCGTGCTCCGTGTGAACCTCACCTTCACTTCTACCCCAGAAGCAGCCCGCCTGTTCTACAAGAAAGACATCACCAATGGTTTCTTCGGGCGCATCCCCTTTGCCTACAAGGCTCGTGGCGAGCGTAGCGGCAGGATTCCACGACAGGGTTCGTATGACGAGGAATTCCTGAAGAATCTAGATGCCTATCTGCTGCGCTTGGACAACTGCAAGGGTACCTTTGTGGTGAAACAGCTCAACAAAGTGGCCGACCAGCTGGCAGAAGAAATGGCAAGGCTTGCCGATCTTGCCGATGATGATACTCTTTGGGAGCTTTCCCACCGCAGCATCTTCTCGGCATGGAAGAAGGGAGCTATACTCTGGATTCTGAACGACCAGACGTGGACGCGCTCCATCGGCGAATTCGTAGTATGGTTCTGCTATTACGACCTGTGGTCGAAGGTGAAGGTGTTTGGCGACATGTTCAAGGGATATGATGCCCACGAAGAAGAGGTGCAGAGAAGTGGTCCTAAGAACATGCTCGACAGTCTTGAACATTCTTTCAACGAGCAGCAGCTGGAAGCACTTCGCCTGAGCCTTGGAAAGAGCAAGGAGGGCACCAAGCATCAAATCGACGTATGGAAGAACCGCAAGTTCATCACCTACAGCAACCAGACGGGGCTTTACACCAAGACGCAGGAGTATCTTACGGGCACGCCGGCAGCAAAGGTTAAGGGTAAGGAAAAATGAGATTAAATTGGAGAAATATAAATTTTTGAAAATGAAATTTTATGGAGAAATATGAGATTCAGAAGCTGCGCGACCTGCCTATTGAGGGGGTCGCCGAGCAGCTGGGGATGGTGGTGAAGCGGCACAAGGCGCTCTGTCCCTTTCACGACGACCACCATGCCAGCCTCTCGTTCAACACGAGGAAGAACAGCTGCCGATGCTATGTGTGCATGGGGGATTCCGTGGGCACCATCGACCTGGTGATGAAATACCTGGGGAAGGATTTCCTCTCGGCCTGCCGATGGCTGGCGGAGGCGAATGGGGTTTATCTGGAAGATTCGCATCCGAAGGTGGTTTCTTCCTCTTCACCCATCTCCCTATCCTCTTCCTCATCGAAAGCATCTTCGGAAACTTCTTCGGAAGATTCTTCGGAAACTTCTTCGAAGGCATTTCCGAAGGTCTCCCTATCCTCCTCCTTCGATGCCGGGAAGTATGCGAGATTCTTTGAGCATCCCTGGCTCAACGGGGCGGCCAGGAGATTCCTTTTCGAGGAAAGAAGGATTGATGAGAGAGTGGCGAGATGGTGCAGATTGACTTCGTGGACGGATAGAAAGGGGGTGAACTGGCTGCAGATTCCCTACTTCGACATGGAGGGGAACCTGATCGGGATTCAGAACAGAAATCTGGATTACAAGAAGATGCCCACGGAGGCGAAGGGGCTTGCTGCTGACAAATCGCCCACAGATTTCACAGATAACACAGATTTTACAAATGACACAGATGATACAGGTTTCACAGATGACACAGATGATACAGGTTTCACAGATGACACAGATGCTCCTTCACTCGGGGTGGAAGGTTCACATCAGACGGAGCCGACGGCTCCCCGCTTCCGCTTCCCTTATGGTGCCCGATGCAGCATCTATAATCTTCCCGTGGTGAAGATGCTGAAGCCGGGCGAGAGACTTTTCATCACCGAAGGGTGCAGCGACTGCTGGGCGATGCTCTCTGCCGGGCACAAGGCAATAGCCATTCCTTCTGCTACGCTGCTGAAGCCGGAAGATAAGAAATGGCTGGCGGAAATAGGAGAAAAGCTCCACACGGAGTGGCACATGTTTCCCGACAGGGATGCACCGGGCGAAAGCCTATTTCTGCAGCTCAAGGAGATTCTGCCCCAGCTGGTGCACCACCAGTTGCCGCCGGAGTGCAAGGATTTCAGCGAGTACTATCTGAAAGAGAAGAAATAGTATTTATTAGTTTTTAATGTAAAATTGAAGGATTATGATGATAGAAGATTTCAAGATTCGTATGTACACCAAGAAGGAACTTGCCTTGATGTACTTTCCCGAGAGTTATCCTCGCACGGCTGTCAACCATCTGATGGTCTGGATTCGCCGCTGCACCCCGCTATGGGAGGAGCTGCAGATGATGGGATACTGCAAGACGAGCAAATCGTTTTCGCCCAAGCAGGTGAAGGCCATCGTTGATTATCTGGGGGAACCGGGATAGAGCTGAGAGTTTAGAGTTAATAGTTAATAGTTTAGAGTTGATAGTTTGGAGTTATTAGCTTAAAATGTGCCGCTATCGCACGGCATCAGCCACCATCGCACAACTGATGGTGGCTGTTTTCGTATCTTTGCATCGTGATTCAGAAAGCGCTGGAAAATCACTTTCCTAGTTGGAGAAAAATATTTCTCCAGTTGGAAAAATGAAAAAAGGCATCTGGGGGAAAGACCGGATTGCTAGTATTAACATTTTAAAATCGTATTGCTTATGAAACAGAACATGAAAGCATTCATCAAGTATCTCATCGTGGCCGTATGCTCTGCCATCGTCACCTTCCTCACCAGTTCGTGCACGGCGGGACTCGTGATTGGGAAGAACCAGCGGCAGCAGCAGGAGAACAACATCTCGACAAGGGCCGATTCTTCGCACTTCGTGCCTACTATCACCATTAGATAGTTTAGAGTTAAAAGTTTATAGTTTATAGCTTACAAAGTATTAACAATTTAAAATTCAAAATATTATGGCAATTAATCTGAAGGCAAAGGAAACCCTCATCCAGGTGGGTGAGTTGAAAGGTAAGTATCGTTTCGTGCTCGGCACCGAACTTTACAGTAAGCTCTCTGAGAGCAAGGTGATTAAGGAGGCGGCGCTCCGTAGTGGTGTGAGCCGCGGCGTGATGCAGGCGTGCTGGGACGCGGCTGGCGAGGTGATCAAGGCGTGGGCCACCGAAGGCCACTCCGTAGCTATTCCTGGTTTGGGAACCATGAGATTCGGCGTGAGAGCCAAGAGCGTGGAAACCGTGACGGAGGTAGCTAGCGGGCTCATTACCGCCCGACGCGTAATATTCACTCCTAACGTGGATATCAAGGACGAACTGCAGCGCACCGCTATCCAAATCACTTGCTACGACAAAGACGGAAATGTAATCAAGAAGGTTACTTCCGGCGACAAGGGCGACGTGGAGGAGCCTGATAATTCTCCAAGCGGCGGAGATAATCCGAGCGGCGGTGATACCCAGGGCGGTTCGGGCACCCAGGGCGGCGGAACCGGAAACCCGAGCGGCGGAAATACCGACCAGGGTAATACCGACCAGGGCAAAACTGACACCGGCGGAAGCAACGGCGGCGGAAGCAACGGCGATAACGAGCACATCGTATTATAGCCCGAGCTGAGATTGATAACTCGAGCTGAGATTGATAATCCTCTCTAAAAAAGAAAAGATGCTACATGGCAAGCATTCCTCATGCACCATGCAGCATCTTTTTTTATTCTATCCCTAATATTCAAACAGCAGCGGCAGGACAAACGTCATGACCACGCCGATGATAATCTGCAGCGGCAATCCCACTTTCACGTAATCCATAAACGTGTAGCCTCCGGCCTTCATCACCAGCGCATTAGGCGGGGTGGAGAACGGCGAGGCGAAGCACATGCTGGCTCCCAGGGTCACGGCAAAAAGGAAGGAGTATGGACTCACGCCCACCTGCTGCGCTGCCACCAGGGCTATCGGTGCCATCAATACGGCGGTGGCGGTGTTGCTGATAAACATCGTCATCAGCGAGGTGGTGAAGTAGATGCCGGCAAGCAGAGCCGTTGGACCCATCGCCCCCAGACTGTCCACCAGCCCCTGAGATACCAATGCCGAGGCTCCCGTCTTCTCCAGTGCCGTAGACATCGGCATCATGGCGGCTATCAGCACGATGCTCTCCCAGTTGATGGTCTTGTACGCCGCCTCCACGTTGCGGAAACAGCCGGCGAACACGGTGAGCAGTCCGGCTATGATTACTGCCGTTACCGGAGCCACGGGGATGAAATCGAACACCATCATGGCTATCATCAGGAGCATGATGGCTGCTGCCACGGGTGCCTTGTAATCCAGCAAAACCTTGTCGGCAGTCTTCTCGGGCTGATCCAAGACCACCCAGTTGGTGGTGTCGGCGGTGAGATGCGCCAGGTTGGTCCATTCGCCCTGCACCAGCAGCATGTCGCCCACGTGCAGTTTGGTGGCTATCAGATTATCCGTGATGTATTCGCTGCCGCCTCTGCCACCCTCAGAAGAAGAGGATGATGAGCCTCGCTTCACGCCCAGCACGTTGATGCCGAATCGCTTGCGCAGGTTGGCCTCGCCTATGCGCAGGCCGGCGAAATTGGAGGTTGGCATCACCACTATCTCGGTCAATCCCAGGTCGTAGAAATCAATCTTCACGTCCTTCATCTTCCGGAGTCCGTAGTCCTGGGCAAAGCGCTGCATCTTCTGCTCGTCACCTATTATATATAAGGTGTCGTGCACCTGGATGGTGCTGCTGCTCTTCGCCATGTTCTGGTTCACGTCCTTCACCAGTCCCAGTCGCGATTTCTTCTCGTTTCTAATCTCGATGATGCTCACGCCGTATTTCTTCTGGATGCTGAGTTCCTTCAGGGTCTTTCCCACGATGTCGAGCTGGTTGCCGTTTTCATCGCAGGCGGCGGAGGTGCGGCTGCCGGGCACGATGTAGCGATGCAGATTGTCGAGCAGCCGGTATTCATCCACCAGGTCGTCGAGCGACTTGGCGTTTTTCTTTTTCTTGTTTCCCTGGCTTTTGCTGAGGAAGATTCTGCTCAGGGGCATGAGCACGATGATGCCGATGGCGATGACGATGATGCCCACGGGGAAGAAGCTGAAGAAGGCGAGCGGCTGATAGCCGGCTTCGGTGAGCACCTCGTCGATGACCAGGTTGGGCGGCGTACCGATGAGAGTGAGCATTCCGCCCAGGCTTCCGGCGAAGGCGAGGGGCATGAGGAAGCGTGATGACTGCATGCCCGACCCGGCTGCGATGCTCATGATGATGGGCATCATGAGGGCCACGGTTCCGGTGTTGCTGACGAAGGCTCCGATGAAGGATGTAACGAGCATTACGAGGAGGAAGGTGATGGTTTCGTTGCCTCGCGAGAGTGCCATGAGCTTATTGCCCGTGAGCTTGGCGAGGCCCGTCTGCATGATGGCTCCTCCCACCACGAAGAGTCCTATCATCATGATGACGATGGGCGAGGAGAAGCCAGCCAGGGCTTCGGCGGGAGTAAGGATTCCGAGAACCAGCAGGGCTGCCAGGGCTGTGAGCGCCACGATGTCGGCCCTCACCCTGCCCCATATAAACATGGCAACCGTGATAACTAATATGATAAGGGTTATTGTCATGCTATATTTTTTTAAGATTTATATATTACTATTGAAGTTTTGCAAGTGGTTCAAGTACGGGCTGAAGGCCCAAAAGCTCCTAGCCCAGGGCATCGC
>ERZ1031095.450-NODE-450-length-13905-cov-6.544621_pt1 | contig 13905 bp, 16 predicted proteins | sample MGYA00517108_ERZ1031095 | MGnify/ENA primary metagenome ERZ1031095 (study PRJEB33719, sample SAMN04261275) | wastewater metagenome | biome: rural village; feature: human; material: feces | host: Homo sapiens | place: El Salvador | collected 2013-01-07 ... | reverse complement strand
TCTTAGAGAACCAGGTATAACGAGAAGGAAACTCAAGGATTTTATCAGTTAATAAGGAATAGTTATGACTAAAAATTTATATAGAATAGTTTTAATGTTTATAGTTACATCGTTTGACTTTTTTCAGCAATTGAGGTTGCATTTTTTTCAAAAGTCACTATCTGCTTCGGAAATATATTTAATCTACGCAATTTTTTCGATATTAGTATTCGTACTAGAAGTGCCGACGGGGTATATAGGGGATAAGATTGGTCATAAAAATAGTATTTTTGTAGAAGCTTCCTGAATACTTTAAAGAGTAAAAGGAATTGACCAAAAAGAATACGTTAAAAAATTTATGAAAGAAACCTTGAAATTAAAAAGGGAAATGAATAATTTTGGAACCAAATAATTCTTAAATTATAAAAAATGCATAAAAACCCTTCTATAAAATAAAATGTATGGTATAATATAAACAATGAAATTGTTAAAAATATAACAATTCAGAAAACATACATCTTATTTATAGGAGGGTTTTTACAATGGCAAGATTTACATTACCAAGGGACTTATATCACGGAAAAGGTGCCCTGGAAGCACTTAAGACATTTAAGGGCAGGAAAGCGATGATTTGTGTGGGCGGTGGCTCCATGAAACGTTTTGGATTTTTGGACAAGGCAGAGCAGTATCTGAAAGAAGCTGGCATGGAAGTGCAGTTATTCGAGGGCATCGAACCAGACCCTTCTGTTGAGACTGTTATGAAGGGTGCGGCTGCGATGCAGGCATTTGAACCGGACTGGATTGTTGCAATGGGTGGAGGTTCTCCAATAGATGCAGCAAAGGCAATGTGGATTAAATACGAATATCCAGATATCACATTTGAAGATATGTGTAAAGTATTTGGGATTCCACCACTTCGCCAGAAAGCTCATTTCTGTGCGATTTCTTCCACATCTGGAACTGCAACAGAAGTAACCGCATTTTCAATTATTACCGATTATGAAAAAGGAATCAAATACCCAATCGCAGATTTTGAAATAACACCAGATGTTGCAATCGTAGATCCAGACCTTGCAGAGACCATGCCACAGAAACTGGTTGCTCATACCGGTATGGATGCCATGACACATGCAATTGAGGCATATGTTTCTACCGCAAATTGTGATTTCACTGATCCACTTGCGCTGCATGCAATCAAGATGATTCAGAGAGATTTGGTAGATTCATATAACGGAGATATGGCAAAAAGAGATTCTATGCACAACGCACAGTGTCTTGCAGGAATGGCATTTTCCAATGCACTTCTTGGTATTGTGCATTCCATGGCGCATAAGACCGGTGCGGCGTTTGCAGACTATGGTGCGCACATTATTCACGGTGCAGCAAACGCAATGTATCTTCCAAAGGTTATCGCCTTCAATGCCAAAGATGAGACCGCAAAGAAACGTTATGGCGAGATTGCAGACTTCATGGGGCTTGGCGGAAACAGCTTAGATGAGAAGGTAGAACTTCTGATTGCATACCTGCGTAGGATGAATGATGATTTAAAGATTCCTCACTGTATCAAGAATTACGGACAGGACAGCTATCCAGCAGAGCAAGGCTTCGTTCCAGAGGAAGTATTCTTAGAAAGATTACCGGAAATTGCAGCTAATGCCATCCTAGATGCCTGTACAGGCTCAAATCCAAGACAGCCTAGTCAGGAAGAGATGGAAAAATTGCTGAAATGCTGTTATTATGATACAGAAGTAGACTTCTAAGTAAGGATGAAAAGGCGTTCCATCAGAAGTGGTGGGGCGCCATCACAAATTTAAAGCTCAGCAATGTGACATAAAAGAGATCAGGGATTTTTTTTAAAAGGAATCAATTCCCCCAGAAATTTCTCAAAATTAACCCCTTCTACATCCGCCGTATCATCATTAACCGTATCAGCAATACTATGGTATATGAAAGAGCTTGCAAGCCCGATAGCATCCTCAGTAGACATGCCATTTATCCTGCATCCGCACAAAACCGAAGCGAATAAGTCTCCGGTTCCGGAAAAGCTCCTGTCAAAAAAGTGGGAGCGCTGCTTAAAACTGCCATTATCAGTCACCGCCAGATTATATATAAAAGAGGAAGAATTCCTCACAGGCTTAATTCCAGTGATAACCACATCCTGCTCACAGTCTGCCTGCGCACGAAGCTTTACAGCAATGTCCTCCGAAAAACCAAGCAGCTCATCAGTATCGCTAAAGCTGTGGATATCCTTTGCATCCAGACCAGCCAGCAGACAAGCCTCAGTGAGGTTAGGAGTTATAAGATTAGCCTGCTTGGTCAGAGACTTCATGCCATCCAGTAAATCCTGACTGTATATGCTGTAAGTCTCACCATCATCCCCCATCACAGGATCAACCAGCAAAAAAGTATCATCCTTATTAAATTCTTTCAGAAAATCCAGAAAGAGATTAACCTGCTCCTTACCAGTCATAAAACCACTGTAGATGCCGTCAAAAGACGCATTATTTTTCTTCCATGCCTCTGTAAAATCCGGAATCATGGCAGTCAAATCTGTAACCTTATAATAATCATACCCGGTCTGGGCAGTAAGCACCGCCGAAGGAATCGGACAGCACTGTACGCCCATCACGGACAAAACAGGAATAGCCGCTGTCAGCGAGCATTTTCCAAATCCAGATATATCATTAAAAACTGCAGCTTTTTTCATACAAATATAGTTCCCTCTCAAATGTGCGATATAATTTTTATGTACTCCAATTTTATTAGTCTGGTAGCAATAAGTCAATAAAGATAAGTCAATAAAGGAAACATTATAACTTATTATAGTAAATGATAATTTCAACAACCTTATTATACAAGTCTAATTGTCAAACCTGCGATGGGATATTCAGCCAATATAGGGATTTCCTGTGGCTTGTGCAGGGCATTGGATTTTCTTAATGTTCTGTACGCTTCCCAGCAACTCGGCAACAGGACGTTGCAGAGAGCGAGAGCTGAGCCATGGATGGCGAATCTCGAGCGGTTGCGTCAAGTTATTACCATTTAAATCAGAACATTTAGAAAATCTTACGCCCGAAACCCGCCACAGGAAATCCCTATATTGGCTGAATATCCCTTTAAAGCTTTGCATTCGCAGACAAAACAGAAGTTTTGAAAATCTACAAAACATGTGTTATGATAATAATGCCGTAATCGTTACCGCCACCCCCACAAGTGACCGGTAATGTACAAAGCATGGAGGTAAGCACATGTTTCAAAAGAAACAATTGATATACAGCGAGACACTTGGCGTATGTCAGGTAGAAAACATAGTTGGTCTATCCGCCACAAAAGGCGGCGAAACCATATCCTACTATGTACTAAAGCCAATATTTCAGCAGGAAAAAATATCATATATCCCGGTAGAGCATCATCAGGTAGCACTTAGAGAGCTCTTTACAGAGGAGGAGGCCAGACAATTATTAGAATCAGAGGAAGCCATGAAGGATGAACTGTTAAAGCAGGCAGTCAGATATGTGCTTCACATGGAGCAGGAAGAGGAGGAATAAGATGGCACAGCAGAGACAGCAGCCAATACATAAATTTGTACTTGGAAATAAGGAACTAGAAGGCAAAACAGCAGAATTTCAATACGACAAGGGCTGGTACAGCATCACAGAGATTATAGATGAGGAGAGAAATATCATATACAAGTCCAGAAATGCTCAGGAAGCCTATACTAAGTGGAATGTATATATAGGCAGAAAGAAGGAGCGTCCTTCTGCGGAGGAGCGCAAAAAACAAAGAGAAGAGCAGAGGGCAGAACAGCGGAAGGAACAGAAGAATAGATAATGGACAGAGTATTTAATTATGACAATAAGTTTTTCAGAGGAATAAGCATGCTGGTAGACTGCGTGATAATAAGCGTGTGCTGGATGCTTATGTGCATACCGGTATTTACAATTGGAGCAGCATCAGCAGCTATGTATGATACGGTGCACAAGGCCATCAGGAGAGATAAGGGTTATGTCTGGAGCGGTTTCTGGAAATCATTCAGGGAGAACTTTAAACCGGCGACAAAGGCATGGCTTATACATCTTCTTATACTTATTGTGCTTGGAGGAGATTTGTACATTACATCACAGGCATTGCAGGCAGGCGTAAGCTGGGGGATGCTGTACATTGTATTCCTCGTTATGGAAGCTCTTGTTGCAATGTGGGTGATATACACCTATGCATATATAGCCAGATTTGAGCAGACACTAAAGCTGACTTTGAAAAATGCGGCATTACTTGCCCTGGCAAACCTGCCAAAGACGGCACTTATTTTTATAGTGACACTGGCAGCAGCGATAGCACTTATGTATGTGCCGGTTTTGATGGTGATATTACCTGCCTTAGCAGCTATTTTTTACGAGTTTATACTTGAAAAGGTGTTCAGAAAAGTTATGACCCCTGAGGACCTTGCTAAAGAGCAGGAAGAAGACCGCTTCGATAAAGACCTTTAATCAAGAGTAGGAGGAAAATACTATGAAAAAAATTGGAATGCTTACAAGTGGTGGCGACTGTCAGGCTTTAAATGCAGCCATGAGAGGCGTGGTAAAAGGACTTGCCTGTAACGTGGATGAGCTGGAAATCTACGGATTTGAAAAAGGCTACAAGGGCTTAATCTACGGCAACTACAGACTGCTCACATCTGCTGATTTTTCAGGAATCCTGACCCGGGGAGGCACCATACTTGGCTCATCACGCCAGCCCTTCAAGCTCATGCGTACACCGGATGAGAATGGACTCGATAAGGTCGAGGCTATGAAGCAGACATATTACAAGTTAAACCTTGACTGTCTGGTGATTCTTGGAGGAAATGGAACCCAGAAAACAGCAAACCTTCTGAGAGAAGAAGGTCTAAATGTTATCCATCTGCCAAAGACTATCGACAATGATATATACGGAACAGATGTGACTTTTGGCTTCCAGAGTGCAATTAATATCGCTACAGAAGCCATAGATTGTATACACACAACAGCGGCATCCCACAACAGAGTGTTCATAGTAGAGGTTATGGGGCATAAGGTGGGCTGGCTCACACTCTATGCCGGAATTGCAGGTGGCGCAGACATCATTCTGCTCCCAGAGATACCTTATGATATTGACAAGGTCACAGAAGCTATCCAGAAGAGAACAAAAGATGGCAAGGGATTTACAATTATTGCGGCAGCAGAAGGAGCAATTTCAAAGGCTGACTCTAAGCTGTCCAAGAAGGAGTATAAGCAGAAGGTGGCAGATAGAAAATATCCATCTGTAAGCTATGAGATTGCAGACCAGATATCTAAAAAGCTTGGAACAGAAGTAAGAGTTGCAGTTCCGGGACACACACAGAGAGGTGGCAGCCCATGCCCATACGACAGAGTACTCTGCTCCAGACTTGGTTCAGCAGCAGCAAAGGCAATAATGGATGAGGATTATGGCTGCATGATAGCCATGATTGATGGTCAGACAAAGAGGGTTCCTCTTGGTGATGTAGCAGGAAAACTCAAGATGGTAGACCCAAAGAGCCAGATGATAAAAGAAGCTAAGAGAATCGGAATCAGCTTTGGCGACTAATAATAAATGAAGGCAGGTGCAGTAAGTGTCTTATCAGGCATTATATCGTAAGTTCCGTCCCACAGAGTTTGAGGATGTAAAGGGACAGGAGCACATAGTAACAACATTAAAAAATCAGATAAAGGCTGACAGGATAGGGCACGCCTACTTATTTTGCGGTACAAGGGGAACCGGAAAGACAACGGTTGCCAAAATCTTTGCAAAGGCAGTGAACTGTGAGCACCCGGTGGATGGAAGTCCTTGTGGAGAATGTCCATCCTGCAGGGCGATTGCAGATGGCTCTTCAATGAACGTGATAGAGATAGATGCTGCATCCAACAATGGTGTTGACAATATCAGACAGATTAGGGAAGAGGTATCTTACCGCCCTACAGAGGGAAAGTACAAGGTCTATATCATAGATGAGGTACATATGCTTTCCACAGGAGCGTTTAATGCCCTTTTAAAGACTCTGGAGGAGCCGCCAAGCTATGTTATTTTTATATTGGCGACAACAGAAGCCTACAAAATTCCAATCACCATTCTGTCCAGGTGCCAGCGCTATGATTTTCACAGGATATCAATAGATACCATAGCGGCAAGGCTCAGTGACCTGATGCTGCAGGAAAAGGTAGATGTGGAGGAAAAAGCCATTCGCTATGTGGCAAAGGCAGGGGATGGTTCCATGCGAGATGCCCTGAGTCTTCTGGACCAGTGTATAGCCTTTCATCTGGGTGAGACCCTCACCTATGAGAATGTGCTGGAAGTACTGGGAGCAGTGGACACAGAGGTATTTTCGCGTCTTTTGAGACAGATAATTGACAAAAACGTGGCAGCTGCTATCAGCATATTAGATGAGCTTGTGGACGAGGGCAGGGAGCTTGGGCAGCTGGTCAGTGATTTCACATGGTATCTTAGGAACCTTCTCCTGATACAGAGCTCAGACGACATGGAAGAGGTTCTGGACATGTCCCAGGACAGCATAGATGCGTTAAAAGAAGAAGCAAAGCTCATATCGCCTGAGGTATTGCTGCGCTATATCAGGATTTTTTCTGAGCTGGGCAATCAGGTGAGGTATGCCTCACAGAAGCGTATTGTTATTGAAATCGCAATTATAAAGCTCTGCCGTCCGGAGATGGAGACAGACCAGACTTCAATTATAGACAGGCTTGAGAGTCTGGAGCAGAAAATGGCACAGGGAGTGCCTGCAGCCCAGGTGCAGGCCGGAACCATGCCACAGAGCACCACACCAGGCGCAGCTCAGGCCAAAAAGCCGGAGCTTCCAAAAGCAATTCCGGAGGACATTCAGGCGGCAATAAAGAACTGGCGCAGCATAATTTCAGAGGTGGGCGGCAACACCAAGGTGTATTTGAACAAGGCTGTTCCAACCCTTGGCAATGCATCGGATTTACAGCTTGTATTTGATGATGAAAATGCCTATGCCTATCTGGAAGAAAACAGGGCAGGCTGTCTTGATACCATAAAGGAAAAGCTGGCAGAACGGACTGGCAGGGATATAGTAGTGACAGTCAGAAAGAATGAGTCAGGTCAAAATGCAAAAGATGTGGTTCCGGACTTGAGAGAGCTGATACAATTTGATATAGTAGAAGAGAATTTTTAAGGAGGATTATCCAATGGCAAAAAGAGGAGGATTTCCAGGCGGTATGCCGGGAAACATGAATAATCTTATGAAGCAGGCGCAGAAAATGCAGCGCCAGATGGAGGAAGCTCAGAAGCAGCTTGAAGAGACAGAGGTTACAGCCACAGCAGGAGGTGGAGCTGTAGAGGTTACTGTATCAGGAAAGCATGAAGTGACCAAAATAAAATTATCAGAGGAAGTCGTAGACCCAGATGATATCGAGATGCTTGAGGATCTTATCATGGCAGCTACCAATGAGGCTATGAGAAAGGTGGAGGAGGCTTCACAGAAGTCTATGTCACAGATTACAGGTGGTCTTGGTGGTGGACTGTTCTAATGGACTTATATAGCAGCGAAATATCAAAGCTAATTGAAGAATTATCAGCGTTGCCGGGAATAGGGGCAAAATCTGCACAGAGACTGGCTTTTCATATTATAAATATGCCGGAGGAGCAGGTGGAGTCTCTGTCTTCGGCAATTTCTAATGCTAAGAAAAACGTCAAATATTGCAAGTGCTGCTATACCCTGACAGATGAGGATATATGCCCTATCTGTCGTGACGAGAGCAGGGATCACAAGACAATAATGGTGGTGGAGAATACCAGGGATTTAGTAGCCTATGAGAAAACCCAGAAGTACGAGGGCGTCTACCATGTGCTTCACGGAGCCATCTCACCAATGCTTGGAATAGGACCGAATGACATAAAGCTCAAGGAGCTCATGGTCAGGCTTGAGCAGGATGTGGACGAGGTGATTATCGCCACTAACTCCAGTTTGGAGGGTGAAACCACTGCAATGTACATTAGCAAGCTGATAAAACCGACAGGCATAAAAGTCACACGAATAGCCAGTGGTGTACCTGTTGGAGGAGACTTGGAGTATATAGATGAGGTTACTTTGCTGAGGGCGCTTCAGGGAAGAACCGAGCTATAGAATATAAACATAAAGGAGTAAAGTATGAATAATCTTGAATTGCAAATTACTGCCAATGAGATTCGTAAGGGCATTGTGACAGCAGTACACAGTGCAAAGTCTGGACATCCGGGCGGTTCCCTGTCCGCAGCAGATATTTTCACATATCTGTATTTTGAGGAGATGAAGGTAGACCCAAAGAATCCAAAATGGCAGGACAGAGATCGTTTTGTATTATCTAAAGGACATGTGGCACCGGGTTATTATGCAACATTAGCAGAAAAAGGATTTTTCCCAAAGGAAGATCTCACAACACTCCGCCATACAGGTTCATACTTACAGGGACATCCTGATATGAAGCACATTCCGGGAGTGGATATGTCCAGCGGCTCACTTGGACAGGGTGTGTCTGCGGCAGTTGGAATGGCAGCGGCCGGCAAATATGATAAAAAAGACTACAGAGTTTACACACTCACAGGAGACGGAGAGATACAGGAAGGACAGATTTGGGAGGCTGCCATGTGGGCAGGCCACCGCAAACTTGATAATCTCGTAGTAATCGTGGATAATAACAATCTCCAGATTGATGGCCCGGTGGATGAGGTCTGCTCACCATACCCAATCGACGAGAAATTCAAGGCATTTAATTTCCACACAATCGTAATCGACGGAAATGATTTTGACCAAATCAGAGCAGCCTTTGAGGAAGCAAGAAACACAAAGGGGCAGCCAACAGCAATCATCGCAAAGACCATAAAGGGTAAGGGCGTATCATATATGGAAAATGCAGTAGGCTGGCATGGAAAGGCTCCAAATGATGAGGAGTACCAGATTGCAATGGAAGAATTAGAAAAGGCAGGTGAAGCATTATGTCAGAAGTAAAGAAAATCGCAACTCGTGACAGCTATGGAAACGCATTGGTAGAACTTGGAAGAGAGCATGATGACCTTATAGTACTTGATGCTGACCTTGCAGGAGCCACAAAGACAGGCGTATTCAAAAAAGAATTTCCAGACAGACACTGGGACTGCGGTATAGCAGAAGCCAACATGACAGGCATAGCAGCAGGACTTTCAACATGTGGCAAGGTGCCATTTATCAGCTCCTTTGCAATGTTTGCAGCAGGCAGAAACTATGAGCAGGTGCGCAACTCAATCGGATATCCACACCTCAATGTAAAAATCGGCGCAACCCATGCTGGTATATCAGTAGGAGAGGATGGCGCAACCCACCAGTGTCTTGAGGACTTAGCCCTTATGAGAGAAATCCCAGGGATGGTAGTGTTAAACCCATCAGATGATGTGGAAGCAAAGGCAGCAGTAAAGGCAGCCTATGAGCATGTAGGACCAGTATATATCAGATTTGGAAGACTGGCAGTACCCGTAATCAACGACAAGCCAGACTACAAATTTGAGATAGGAAAAGGCATAGTCTTAAAAGAAGGCACAGATGTATCAATATTTGCAACAGGACTTGAAGTAAACGAAGCCCTTGAAGCAGCAAAATTACTTGAGGCAGATGGAATCAATGCAGAGGTAATCAACATCCATACAATTAAGCCACTTGATAAGGAGCTTGTAATCTCATCAGCCACCAAGACAGGCAAAGTTGTAACAGTAGAAGAACACTCTGTAATCGGCGGACTTGGCAGCGCAGTAGCAGAAGTCCTCTGTGAAGAAGCACCAACCAGGATGACAAGGATTGGAGTTTATGACAGATTCGGAGAGTCGGGACCAGCCACAGAGCTTATAAAGAAGTATGAGCTTGACGCCCAGGGCATCTACAAAAAGGTTAAGGCTTTCGTCAAATAAATTTTGGGGAGGGAAGGGCTTCCCGATATAGGCTTTGAAGGACCGAGGGGCATACAGTGCATTTTGCAGAAAAAATATGGAGTTAGCAACGGGATTTAATCGCGGATAGGGCTTACAGATTTCTATAGCAGTATCCGTTTCCGAGGTATATGGAACCCCGTTGCAGTCCATATTCTTTTCTGCAAAACGACTGTATGTCCCACGGTCGTTTTAGGTTTACACGGGAAGCCCGGACCAAACCTCAACGTTATCTAAGAAATTTATTTATCGAAAGGTGGGGGCACCACTCAATATGCAATTCTACATTTTTTTATTACCAATACGAGTGAATAAGTTAATTAAACAAACTAAGCGAACAAATACAATTTTAAATCCACAAATGTATAAATGCACTAATACACCAACAAACAAATATGCAAGTAAATAAAAATAAAATCTACAAACATACCAATGCACAACCCTCATGTAACACCATCCGAGCGCAGCAATGGATGGTGTATTGAAGCTTACAACACAAATCGTGCCGATAAAGTCCTCTTTATTAATTGAAATTGATAAAATGACGCATTCCCCACAACTTGCGCAAGTGGGGAGCGAAACGTAGATGTGGGATATGGCGCAGGGATAGGCGGGGAAATGTGACTTGTGTAGGGCATTAGATTTTCTTAATGTTCTGTGTACAACCAGCAGCTCGGCAACACGACGTTGCCGAGAGCGAGACCTGAGCCATGGATGGCGAATGTCGAGCGGTTGCGTCAATATTCCACAACCAAACTCAGAACATTTAGAAAATCTTATGCCCGAAACCCGTCACATTTCCCCGCCTATCCCTGCACCATATCCTAGACATACCCTTCGCCCAAACAGCAATTTTATCGCACAAATCCCCATAATCTTCCAAGCCCCCAATGTTAATATGTCGCAAAAGGACATGGAGGCAGCGATGATCGACATTGTAACAAAAAATGTTAAACAAATAGGCACACCATCAGAAGAAGACAGAATATACATATGCGATGAGGCTTATAGAAGAATACATACCACATCCTTCGAGGAAAAGAGGGTCTTTGTGTTCATGGGACACACAGAAAATTACAATGGAAAGTACGCTACATTTATAGAAGCCGCAATCCCGGTGGTAAACATAGAATTTAAGCAGGGACTGCCTGCCTGGAACAGCAGGACCTGGAGCAGTGTCTTCGCAGAAATAAAGCGCAAATATGAGGAAATGATAATCGTAGGCTGGGCGCTGGACTGTAAGGGTTATGCACCTAAAATGACACCAGAACTGGAATTTATCCACAAGGAGCAGTTCGGCGGTGTGCATCAGCTTTTCATGATATCTGACAGCATAGAAAATGAAGAGTATTTTTACATAAACAAGGACAAACATCTGACCAAAAAGACAGGATTTTTCATATATTATAAGGCAAGGGAAAAGCATGAGGCACCCCACGTGGAGATAGAGCTGCCGGAAGATATGGCTCAAAGCATGCCGGAGAGAAGCGAGGAACGAGCATCTCAGATTAGCTATAACAGGGGCAATTATCGTGCCATGATGAGCAGGCAGAGCAGAAGGCACAGGGAACCGGGACGATTTGCAGGCTATGCCCTGACAGCCGTGGTGGCAGCAGTAGTAGTTGCATTTGGCATTTCTATTATAAATGGAAGGGAGCAGGTATATAGCAAAGTGAATGCAGATTCGGTAGAAGCGGTAAACAGCATGGAGGATGCCATCAATCTGATGAGGACGACAGAGACGGAGACCGAGGAAACAAACCAAACAGACCAGACCGGTGCAACGGAGACAATTATAATCCCTGTGGAAAATGTTGAGGGAGATATTTCGGAAAATTAATAACTGTACACCGAGATATATGCTATACTATAGCATAGACAACCATACGAGAGGAAATCTACATGGCAGACAAAAAGGATTTTAAAGAAGTACAGCTAAACGTAGAAGAGATAGAAGAAAAAATAATGGAGCACCGCAGAAGGATTTTCAACAGAGTTGTGAGAATCCTGTTTATCCTCATGGCATGTGTGGCAGGAGCGGGACTGTGGATGGCTCTCAAAAGCTATAATTCATACGAGATTAAAAACACCATAGAGCTCGGAGACAAAAGCGCAGCCAGATATAAGGCATTTGCCGGCAACATACTGGAATACAGCAATGACGGTATTGTATATATGGACAACGTGGGAACACAGATATGGAACCAGAGCTTTGAGATGGTGTCACCGCAGATAAGTACTTGTCAGAAATATATGGCAGTATTTGACAAGAACGGCACAGACATATATCTGATGAATGAGAATGGTCTTGTGAAAAATATAGAGACAACTATGCTGATAAGCACCGTGTGCGTAGCTGATCAGGGCAGCCTTGCCGTACTCATGATAGAGGACGATAACTATTATGTGAAGTTATATGACCAAAATGGAAAAGAGTTGGCAGGCGGAGAATTTTTTGGCGAGCAGGGGAAAATCCCGATTGATATAGCTCTGTCATATGATGCCCAGAAGCTGGCAGTAGATATGGTGGACATCACATCAGGAAGTCTTAACACAACTATATCATTTTACAATTTTGGTTCGGTAGGACAGAATGAGATAAATAATATCGTGGGCAGCTATACCTACGAGGATGTCCTGATACCGGAGATAGCGTATGTGTCCGATGACAGAATGATAGCACTGGGCAACGACCGCTTTATGATATTTGACGGAACACAGAAGCCTAAGCTCAAGAAAGAAGTAAAGCTGGATAAGGAAGTGTCAAATGTATTTTATACAGAAAAATACATAGGCATGGCTTACAGCAACAATGATGAAAAGGGCACAATGCACATATGTGTATACGATATGAGCGGAAATATGACTATGGAAAATGACACAGACATGCAGTACAGCAATATTGATTTTCTGTCCAATAACGAAGTGTGTCTGACAAGCCAGTATGAGTGCGAGATATACACAGTCCATAGCATAAAGAAATTCTCATATACATTTGATACAGAAATATACAAGGTGCTTTATGAAAGTGGTGTAAACAATTATGTCATAATTCATGAGGGCGCGATGGATGAGGTACGATTAAAGTGAATTGGGTACTGATAATGGTGGTACTGCTTATAGCCTGGAATGTGGTGAGAGGTTACAGCCATGGAATACTCAGGATGATATATTCTCTGGCAGCCTGGATAGTCATGCTGGTGATAGTGTCCTGGGCGACACCACACGTTTCGGCGTATTTAAGCACACACACCAATATAGAAACAAATATACAGGAACGCTGCAGGGAGCAACTTGGCAATATTGTAGAAAATCAGGGTGGTCAGGGCTCAAATGCAGAGCTTTTGGACGCCATGGGCATTAAGCTGCCGGATGTGGTCGTCAATGAACTGTTTGGCAGCAATAATCTGGCGGATAGTATTCTGGAATCCACAGGCATGTATGACACAGTATCGCAGAAATTATCAGAGCTTGCCATGACGGGGATATCCTTTGTGCTGGTTCTCCTTGCTTTGATGATTATATCGCATCTGATTTTGCAGCTTATCAAAGTAGTAGAAAAGCTTCCTGTCATAAGCGGAGCCAACAGATTTCTGGGAGCGGCAGGTGGACTGATAAAAGGAATTGTTCTAATTTGGGTAATATTTGCGATTGTTGCGTTAAATTCCACAAGTGGACTGGGTGCGACAATTATTTCATATATTTATGAGTCAAAATTTTTACAGATAATATATGAAAACAATATTATACTGGTCATCCTGCTGTCTTTCCTATGATAAAAATACACAAACAGGCTGATGTAAATTGGGGTAGTAAAGCAGAGTATAAACCATATATAGTATATGTAGAAAATTATTGTAAAAAAATATAATTTGTTGTTGACATAAATGGTAGTGCGTGCTATTATAACAAAGCTGACTCGTGAGCCACATTGATTTGGAGAGCTTGAGTCGACAAAGAAAAATAAAAAAGTTCTTGACAAAC
>ERZ1031095.449-NODE-449-length-13926-cov-13.795112_pt1 | contig 13926 bp, 6 predicted proteins | sample MGYA00517108_ERZ1031095 | MGnify/ENA primary metagenome ERZ1031095 (study PRJEB33719, sample SAMN04261275) | wastewater metagenome | biome: rural village; feature: human; material: feces | host: Homo sapiens | place: El Salvador | collected 2013-01-07 ... | reverse complement strand
GTTAGGATTGGTGGCCATGTATCCGCCTGTGAGCAACACCTGCGGAAGGTATGCGGCACGTACCAGATTGGTGGCTTGACGACTGAGGTCAACAGCGTTCTGGAGAAGCTTCATCTCCGGGCGGTTGTCCTGTGCTTCAGCCTTGTCTGCCGAGGCGCTCTCGCCCGTAGAGGCGGTGGCGATGTTCGGCGTATTCTCGTCAGCAAGAGTCACTTCCGTTTCGGCTGGCATTCCGCAGAGCTGGCAAAGGAGCATCTTGGCAAGCGCCAGTCCGTTGTCAGCCTGAGTGAGCGACATCTCTGCCTCGTTCACTCTTACTGCCACCTTCAGACCGTCGGCACGCGTGGCTACGCCTTCTTTTATCATCTTCTGCACGTCGTCGTCCAGCTTCTTCACCACCTGCAGATAGCTCTCAGCCAAGTCCTTCTTATGCTTCACGGACACTACTGTCCAATAAGCCTGGTCTATGGCATGGATGGTCTGCTGCGTGGTGGCGTCAATCTGGTTGGCAGCCATGCTCTCCCCTATCTTCGCCATATTGTTGGCAGCGGTGATGGCGCCACCCATGTATATGGGCTGCGTAGCCATTACGGAGATGGCATACATCTGACGTGTGTCGGTACGGAGGGCGTTGACGAAGCTCTGACCAACGTGATTGACCGCCTCGCCTATCTTCGACCCCACTTGACCGAACATATTGCCGAGGCTCTGCGCCTGATCAGGTGTCAGCACGCCCTGCTGGGCAAGTCCTGTCAGAGCTCCCGAGATGTCGCTTTGCATCGAACCCACCACATTGGTACCGGCTCCTGAAATGGCCTTCTTCTGGTCTTTGCTTAGCAACGATATCTCACGACTCGTGAGTTCGTATCCGCCTACGGCACTGATGTGCGGCAGATACTTGGTCTTAGCCGCCTTGGTGTTATACTGTGCCATGTCGAGCTGCAAGCGTGAAGCCACGAGGGTCTTGTTGTTGCGCAACGCCATGGCACGGCAGCTGTCCAAGCAGAGCACCTGCTGCGCCTGGACCTGCATGCCGAGACATGCCAAAGCGAAAATAAGAAGTGATTGTTTCATCTAAAAATTACTGTGTGTTTATATCATTGTCCTTACCTGAAGGACGTCTTTTTCCTTACTTGAAGGAGAAGCTGCGCGAACCTATCATATTGCCGTCGGCAAATACGCTGACCTGATATGTGCCAGCCATGAGCGACTGCGATACGTTCCAGAATGTAGAGATGGTGGTCTCGCGTCCGTCATACTCCACAGTCTTGCGCATTGTGGCCTCCAGCGAGCGGTTCTGATAGTTGAAAGTTCCGCCTCCACCGAGCGTTGTGCCCGAAGGTGAGGTGATGCGCACGTAGAATGTCTTGGTGCCGTTAGAGGCTGTCACGTTCTTGGCAATGGTGAAGTTCACCTGCACGGTCTTACACTTAGCGGTCTTGTCCGTCTTCTTTCCCTTCTTATTCTTCAGCTGCATGGAGATGCCCGTAGCGTCCAGCTGTGCGGCGATGGCCACCTTCTCCGAGAGCGAAGCACGCTCCGAGTTAAGGCCCTCAATCTGGCGTGTAGCCTCGTTATACTGTCCCTTGATGCGTGAGTTCTCAGCCGTAAGGTTCTGGTTGAGACGGTTGAGCGAGTCTATCTCGATGACGTAGCTGCGGAGGACGGCACGTACGGTGGCAAGCTCCCTCTTCAGACGAGCTATCTCGCGTGCGTCGTTCGACTTTGTGTCCTTCAGCTCCTTGAGCAGACGCTCTGTCTTCTCCTGCTCAGCGGTAAGCTGTGCGATGATAGAGTCGTTGCTGATCTGTGTCTTCATCTCGCTATATTGCGTGGCAAACTGCTGGTACTCGTTCTCCATCTCCTTCTTGTCGAGTTCGGCGAGTTCCTGCATAGCCTTGTTTTCCTTCTTCTGATTGTCGAGATTAACGTAGAGATATGCCACAGTACCGACAAGGGCAAGTCCTACGATTCCCGTTACTATCCCAGTAATGAGCTTTTTCTTTTCCATAGTTTTTATTGATATATCAATTTTTTAATAAATAGTTTAAACATTCTGCAAAGTTACGTTATTAAATCTAATGTGCAAAAAAAGGTATGTTGTAAATAAATAACGATTACTAAAAAGGATGATAAATAGTGAAAAAGAGAACAAAAAAAGCGGCTGCAGACGCTCTCCGTTGGGAGATAGCCTACAGCCGCCATGTATATTCTCGTATCGTATTATTCCGTTACTTTGTCTGGTACATGTTGTCGTTTACAACGAAAGCCTGTGCGAGTGATGCTACGCAAGCCAATACCATAAGTCCGATAATCATCATAATCTTTTTTCCTTTCCTTATATTAATGTTGTGTTTTCCTACTTGTGTCCTTCATTCCATTTAGCCTCGTGTCTTGCGACGGCTTACTTCATGAAGTTCACCTTGTTACTTACCTCTACAGCCTCAACTACTGCCAAGCAGCAAGCGGCTACTACTAATACAATAATCATAATTGTTACCCTTTCTTTTTTATCTAATCTTATCTTCTCAAGCCCCTACTGGAGCTCTTTCTTTGATTACACTGCAAAGGTAGTACCTTTTGTGTTCGCACACAAGCAAAAGAACAATTATTTTAGCTTTGTCATAACATTTATTGATATTCGTCAATGAATCGTAACATAAAATCGGGGAAAGCACAAAAGTCTGACATTTTGACAGTAAAAGCGACATATAGATTGCCGTTTGCAAATGACACTCGTCACTATAGCGACCTCATACCGCCACTTTAGTTACCTCACACCGTTCGATGCACATGTTCATACCGAACGATATGAATGTATGTATCGAACGATATGAATGCTCACATCGAACGAAGTGAGGCAACATTGAAAATTGAATAATGTCACAATAGTAGCGGTTTTGTAAGAGAATTGCAAAACAAAACCTAAAAAAATGAGGGAGTATTGTAGGTTTTTCTAATATTTTTCTGTAAGTTTGCCGATATGAACAAAACTTACTTGAACACGGACTTGACGGACAAGCGTATTGCCGTGCTGCTCTCGGGCGGCGTGGACAGCTCCGTCGTGGTTTACGAACTGGCGCAGCGAGGACTTCACCCTGACTGCTTCTATATAAAAATCGGACCTGAACAGGAGGAGGAATGGGACTGCACCAGCGAGGAGGACCTTGAGATGGCTACTGCTGTGGCACGTCGCTTCGGATGTAAGCTGGAAGTGGTGGACTGCCACAAAGAATATTGGGACCAGGTGACGCGCTACACTATGGATAAGGTACGCGCGGGATTTACGCCCAATCCTGACGTTATGTGCAACCGACTGATTAAGTTCGGCGCATTCCACGAGAAGCGCGGAAAGGATTACGACCTCATTGCCACGGGGCATTACGCCCAGACGGAGGAGGACGAGGAGGGACGCAAGTGGCTCGTCACAAGCCCCGACCCCGTAAAGGACCAGACCGACTTCCTTGCACAGATTTATGACTGGCAGCTCCGCAAGGCGCTCTTCCCCATCGGTCATTACCAGAAGGGTGAGGTAAGGGAGATAGCCGAACGCGAACACCTAATCAACGCCAAGCGAAAGGACTCGCAGGGCATCTGCTTCCTCGGCAAGATCAATTATAACGACTACATCAGACGATATCTCGGCGAGGCTCCCGGCGAAGTGCTCGAATTGGAGACGGGCAAACTGATAGGCAAGCACCGCGGCCTGTGGTTTCACACCATCGGACAGCGACACGGACTGGGATTCGGCGGCGGACCGTGGTATGTAGTGAAGAAGGATGTGGCTGCCAACGTGCTGTACGTAAGCAAGGGCTTCGAACCGCGCACAGCATACAAGAAGGACTTCCCCATCCACGACTTCCATTTCCTCACGCTCGATCCCTGGGGCGCTCCAGGCACATCGGCTCGCGTACGCTTCAAGATACGCCACACCCCCGAATACCATCCCGCCACCCTTGAACGCACCTCTGAAGGCAGCTTCATAGTTCACGCCGACGAGCTTATCCAAGGCGTGGCGCCGGGCCAGTTCTGCGTTGTGTACGACGAGGAACATCACCGCTGCTACGGATCAGGCGAGATAACGGTATAAAAAAACATCTTTATTAATGCTGAATTCATAAGAAATCAACTATCTTTGTAATAGAGATAGTAAAGAAACATCCAAAAAACTCGTCACTATGGGAAAATACATCAATCCTTTTACTGACTGGGGATTCAAACGACTCTTCGGACAGGAGTTCAGCAAAGACTTGCTGATAAGCTTTCTTAATGACCTGTTGGTAGGGGAGCTGAAAGTAAAGAATGTCATTTTTAAGGACAAGGAAGAACTGCCCTCCACCAAAGACCAACGAGGCATTATCTATGATGTATATTGTGAAACCGACAAGGGAGAGCGATTTATTCTGGAGATGCAGAACCGGTGGCAGCCGAATTTTCTCGACCGTTCCATCTGTTATGCCTGCCGTAGTGTGCTTGAACAGGTGGACAAAGGCAAGAAGGAGAGAGAGAACGCATATCGTTTTCTTCCCATTTATACAGTCTGCTTTATGAACTATATGCCGGACCACGAAGAACTCAGTAAGTTCAGGACGGACATAGTTCTGGCAGATAAGGAAAGTGGAGAGATTGCTTCAAACAAACTCCGCTTCATCTACTTGGTACTTCCACTTTTTAAAAAGAATGTGGATGAATGTGTAACAGATTTTGATAAATGGATTTATGTTTTAAAGCATATGGAAGCATTAAGCAGAATGCCGTTTACGGCACAAAAGGAAATCTTCAAGCAATTGGAAGAATATGCCGACAGTCATAGACTGACTAGAAAGGAATGGGAGGCTTACGAAAACAGCCTCTGGATAGCTCGTGACAACATGGCATGCATGGCAGCAGCAGAGAATGCTGCCAAAGAGAAAGGTATGGCTGAAGGCAGAGCTGAAGGTATGGCTAAAGGCAGAGCTGAAGGCAGAGCCGAAGGTATGGCTGAAGGCAGAGCTGAGGGTATGGCTGAAGGTATGGCTAAAGGTATGGCAGAAGGCAAGACGAAAGCAATAATAGAAACAGCCAAGCGTCTCCTTAACATGGGGCTTGATATGGAACAAGTGGCACAAGGAACAGGCTTGAGTATAGAAGAAGTTAGAAAACTTCTATAAAACCTACTTTATTTTGTAAAGCACCTATATCTTAACGTTCTTTATAAAAATACATAAAAAACTTTCGCAAGTTCAGAGAATTCACTCTGTAACTAAACTTGCGAAAGTTCAATAAATGATTTTACTTCATATACAGTTTCAGCGTCGTAGTTTGGTCTCCCACTTCCACGTTTTGTGTTTCCATCACGCCATTACCATTCATAAACTTAATGGTATACACCTGATTCTTTTCCACCTTGAAAGTGAGCACATCATTCATATCCTGTGTTGCACCCGTACTACGACCACCATAAAGCTGCTTGTCGCCCTTGAATACGTCCAAGTTAGTGGCTACGCGGTCGCCTGAAGCCTCAGCATGATCCTTGTCCTTGAACACCATCACTCGCAACGCAACATGACTGCCATCATCAGGAACAGCAGACAACTGTGCTCTGTATAGGCTTGTATAACGGTCGGTTACGTTCTCGGCATGGACATAACGGATGTTCTCGTCCCAAACCAAAGGGAAGTAAGAGTCAGCCGGCTTGAAAGAAGCCGCATATATAGCCTTTCGCAAATCCTCTTTGACAGCCTTACCAGCATCGGTAAGGAACCATGACTTATCCAGGTCTTCCGAAGGATAATACTCCGTAAAGCGCCACTTGCCGTCCACCCATACTTCGTTCCAATTATGATTGCCACGGTCATCATGCCAAGCCGGAGTGCCTGCCACACGCGAAGGTATACCTACAGCACGGAACGCATCGGTTAGCAAGATGGAAAGACCTGAGCAAGAAGCCATGTGCTGACGCATAGATTCGTAAGGAGCCTGGTCTGGCTTTTCGCGCTTCGTATTGTAATCCACCATAAGTTCGTCACGTACGTTCTTGTTGACCGAATCGATGGCCTCGCGCATTGTCTTACAAGAAACCACATATTTACGGAAACGCTCATAGAAATCCTTACGCCAGTTTTCACGATTTTCGTTCAGATTGACATAAGCCACCACATCGTTCAAGAATATATCATTGGGCACCTCTTTAGCCCAGGGAAACTCTGCCCTTGCCTTATAAGCATACGACACGTTCTCCAACAGGAAATCGGCGGTCAACGTCTTGGCATCTCTTTCCGGCATGTAGGAAATCAGGAAAGCCACACCCTCCTTCTGGTCGGCAGGAGCTTTCTTTAATGCCTTTTCCAGCTCCTTTGCATTATCACCAGCTGTAACCATAGTCTGATTCAGCAACTCATGATACTCCTTTGGCACTCCGGCATACTTGCCCCCGGAACATGCGGACAAGCCTAAAGCCAAGAGCACAACAAAACTCTTAATTTTCATAGATTTTTTCTTAAGTATATTTGGATCAATTATTTGCTGTACAAAGTTACTGCAAAAAATCGGGGAAAGGGTAAAGAATAGATAAAAACAAAAGAGAATCAAGACAGAACACTAACAAAACAGCTCGTGCCGGACTTACTCGGCACGAGCTGTATGCATTTATTCGGGCAGTGCTGTCACTATCACTACTCGATTGAGACTGTTCTCCTCATACGGCTGGGCGTTGGAGCCTATGCCCTGTGCGTCGATGCGTGACGGAGCGATGCCGTAACGCTCGATGAGGATGTTTCGTACGCTGTCGGTGCGGCGGATGGAGAGCATCAGATTGGTACGCTCACCACCCGTAGCCTTGTCAGCATAACCGTCCAGACGAATGCGGGCTGAAGGATTCTGCTTGAGATAATTGACGATGTTCTCAAACACGATGTCCTGCTTCTTCGCCGGCTTGGCTGAGGCATAAGCAAAGCTGATGGAGGCGAGACGGAACGCATCCTGCTTCTTCACCACCGGCTTCTCCACGATGCGGTCCTTAAAGACGGGACGCTCCACTACCCTTTCCACCATATACACCGTATCGACCACGGCTTCACGGCGGCGCTTATGGCAACGTTCCTTCTTGGCGCAAGGCTTGGAAGCATTGAAGCGATAAGTGAGTCCGAGCGTTGCACCCAACGTCGGCTCATACTTCTTGCCCGTGATGCGACCGTCGAAATGGTCGGGCATGAGAGCCGAACCAATTTCAAGGTTGACATCCATGCACTTCATCACACGATACTTGGCAGTAACGGAGAAGTTGGCTGTCAGCGAGTTGGTGCCTGCTGTGCCGCGATAGGCGAAGCTACGGGCATAGCCCAAACCCACAGCCGGAAGCACGTCAAACCTGCCCTGACTGCGGAAGAGCAGACGCGAGAGGCTCACCATGAAGTCGGCATGAGCATTGACGTAACGCAGATAATGACGATAGGTGCCGTCAGGGCGGACCGTCACATTATCTATTACAGGGTCGTGAGGACCATATACGGAACCGTCGGTCTGAGGGTCGCGCAGATAGAGTCCTTCCGATGTGGACATGCCGTTAAGCGAATACCCGCCGATCTGCAGGCGAAGGGCATAAGCGGGAGTTATCCACTTGCCCACGCCAATGGTGTATGACGGAGTGAGGCGCTTGCCGAAATCCAGCTTGCTGGCATCGCTCGAGAAGATTGTCTGCACGCCTCCACCCACATCCACAAACCATCCGTTCTGTGCTGATGCCGGGAGCAATGACATACAACCCAGCACCAAGCTTATTATCTTTTTCTTATTCATAATATACAGATAGGTGTTTTAAGCTTATTCAACAATGACGAAAGAAGGAACGCGAGGCTCGCTCACTGTGCCATAGCTCTCGCCGTTGGCAAACGTGAAGGCTGAGACAGCCTGATAGAGGTACTTGTTGCGGCCAGAATAATACTTCAGCGTAACTGCTTCCTCTGCTCCCATGCTGCCGTTTATCTCCATGCGGAAGACATACTCGCCGTTCTCTGCCTGCTCCGCCTTTGCCATGCCGCGACACTCAGTGCCCACGAAAGCAGCCATCACGTCATCCGCCGTTGCCTGACGGACGATGTTCTTAGGCAATGCCACGCAAGCCGTCATCTTGAGAGGATGCTTGCCTTCGACAACGAGGGGTACGGTGAAGGGTTGCTCTGGCGAAGCCTCCACCTTGCCGTCGGCAAACAGGAGACATGCAGGTGCCGTGAACACGTAGTTGTTGCGATGACTGTAATAGCGGATGTCCACAGCCGCTGACTGTGAGCTGACACCATTTATCACCATCTTGTATACGGGTCTGCCGTCCTGCTCGCCCACTAATTCGCCCATGCCGGCGCAGACATTGCCGATGAACGCCGCCAGCTTGTCGCCGCTCTTGTCGGCATAACTGCCTGTAACGGCGTCAAGGGTGAGGTAAGCGGTCATGCTGCCTTGCGGCACGAAGGTAAGGGTCTGCGGCTGGTCCTCTGAACCAACCACCGAACCGCGCTTGCCGATGACAAAAGACTGCTCGGAAACGAACACCTGCTTCTTCTCCGCGCTGTAATAGCGATAAGTCACCTGCTCGCCCTCTGCACGACCGAGGACGTCATACAAATATGTCATATCAGCCTCGCTTGCCACGTGCTTGATGCCGCGACACTCGTCGCCGACGAAAGCCTGAAGCTCATCGCCAGCGGCTACTGTGAACGGCAGCTGTGCCTTGTCCACCTTCACCCATGCCTTGGTAGGTACGGGGAAGGGACCGGACTGCTCAAAGTCGGGGAAGGCAGGATTCTCGGCTGTGCCGTAAATCTTGTCCACCTCATACTTTACGTCTGATGCCACGGAAACGTAGACACGCTTCGCTGCTGCACTGTAATAGCGGAACTCCACATCGCCGCTCTCGCTGGACGGTGCCTTGACATGAAGGAAGAAGAGGCGCACGCCGTCGTTCATCACCTTCTTAGCCACACCGCGACACTCGCCGCCAATGAAGGCTGCCATCATGTCGCCGTCGGCGGCAAGGGTTTCGAGGACGGGGCTGAGACGCACCACGGCGGTCATGCTCATCGGATAGACGCTCTTGTCAGGATCGGTCCACGACGGCACCGAGGCATTGCCAGTGAAGTCGGCTCTCCACCCCGGGGCGGAAGCAGGGGCGTTGTCCGCCACCTGCCACGCCGGGACTTCGCTGACGAAATCCTCTGCCACCACGCTCCACTGGGGAGCGGGTTGCTGGGGATAAGTCTTGTCGCCTTCCTCCGTGCATTGTGTCATAAGGAAACACAATGCGGCAATCAATGAATACTTTATATACTTCATATAGATTTTCTGTTAATATTACTTCTTGATAGCTTTCATAGAGTATACGTTGCCGTCTACAGAGATGCTAACGATATAAACTCCCGAAGGAACTGTGTTGCCGGCGTTCCATGTGATGTCCACGTTGCCGTTGTCATTGCAGTTGTCCCATGCTACGACTCGCTTACCGCTCATGTCGCTGACAAAGACGTCAGTCTGGGCGTTGCGGTCCACATTGGCACGGATCTTAAGCTGCGAGTGGAACGGAGACGGATAGACATAGAGGCCGCCTTCTGTGCCGAGGAAGCTGATGTGCATCGGCTCGTTGATGGTGCCGACATTGCTGTTGGCAGCATAGCTGATGACGCTCGGTGCCTTGGCGATGACGTCGCCGCCGCGTTCGATGGTCACGTCCACAGCCTCTGGCTTGTCGCCACCCACGGTGAGCATGAAGATGGTTCTGCCGTCTGGCAACTCTATAGCCTCAGCATAACCGCGAGGTTCGCCTGCTACGTAGCTTACGAGGCGGTCGCCCTGCTGCAGACTTACGCCTTCCACCTCCACTACAGCCGTCATATTGGCTGAATACGGGAAGTAAGCGTTTGTGTCGTCAGCGTTCTTGGCAGCTGCCATCGCAGCCTTAGCCTTGCGTCCTACGGAAGTCTTCGACGGATACTGCAGTACGGCGTCGTCCTGCGACTGGCGCTGGAGCATATAGCCCTTGCCGTTCTCCATGTATGTAAGACTACCGATCCATCCCAGATTGCCGCTGTACATCGCCATCTGTGTCTGCGACTTCACGATGTCGCCCTCCTTAGCGTCGTAGCCGGCGAGAGCCTCCTTGAGCGTGAAGTTGTCCGAAGGCAGATAAGAGATGTAGTTCCAGCGCGGTGTGCCGTCCTCCTTGGCTCCACGTATGGTGAGCTTGTGTGATGTCGGGTCAACCACCGGTCCTGAGATATGCAGGTTCTGAGGTGCCGAACTGTGTACGAGATACATCTGGTCATTGTCAATTTCGGTGAGCTGTCCCACCCATCCATTGCGCTTAGTCCATGATGCGAAGCCGTACTGCTCGCTCTTCACCTGGTCGTCAGAGGTCCACTTGCCATCGGCAAGAAGCTTGTTGAGGTCAGAGAGCTTGTCAGAAGCGATGTTTGTGGAAATCCACGTCCATCCCTCGTTCAGACTGATGTTCTGCACTCGATAGTCCTTAGCTGTGAACAGCACTGGCTGTGACGGGCTGCCCACTACGGCGTTGTTCTCGAAGCTTATAGGCTTCTCGCTCTGTGCGATGTAAGTCTGTCCTGTGCTTGCGTCCCAGATGCGGAACTCAAGGTCTGAATTGTTTACGTCGTTAGAGTATACCGTGAGCATGGCGTAATACATATCGTTCTGCTTGTAGTAGCGGTTATTGCAAACGCCTACGCACTTTCCGCCGCTGAACGCAGCGAGCATATCCTCGTCATCGGAAGAGTATACCTTATTAATATACAGCTTGCCGAAGACTGACATATTATACTTGAAGTCAGCCGGATTGACCGTCCACTCAGGTTTCTCGCCTTCCACCTTGACGGTGAGCTGCAGAGCCTCCACCACGTTGTTGTCGCCACGCAGATAGAGAGTCTCGTCGTACGTACCGATGTTCAGACTCGGGTCGATGGTAAGAACGATGTCGGCAGACGAAGTGGGGTCGATAGTGCCGCTAGCGGGTTCTGCCTCCAGCCATGAAGGAAGGTTCTCGATGGTGAAGTGTTCTATAGAGCCACCCTTGTTGAGTGCCTTCACCTTGATCGTCTTCTCCTCGTTGAGCTTCTTCACTACGGTGAGAGCGTTGTCGCTCCACTTCAGCTGGTTGCGGTCGATGTATGCGCTCCATGTTATCGGCGAGAGAATCTCGTTGCCGTTCTTGTCGCGTACACCGTCAACGGTGAACTTCACGATGGTCTTCTCGATGCGCTCGTAAGGCTCCTTCAGGTTGATGATGAGAGCGTCGTTGTTTACCACGAAGTCGTAGAGAAGCTTGCTCTCAGGTCCCTTTGCCTTGACAGGAGCAGAAGCCTTGGTCTCTACGTCGCCTCCTACAGCCACAGCGTCAGGCACCTTCTGTGTCGGGTCAGCCTGTTGCTTCTGGTCCATAAGAGAGAACTGGAGTTCCTTGACACCCTGCCACTCGATGTATGTCTCGAACGGATAGTAAGCCAAGAGTCCCTTCTCTGTGCCGTCGAGTCGGTTGCTGTTGCCGTTCTCCACGAGCGTCTCGCTCTTATAGAGATTCCATACACGCACCTCGTCAATCTCGCCCTTGAAGAAGTTGTCGACTGTCTCCTGCTGGAGGTTGTCCGCCGGTGTCCATACACGTGCGCCGAGATGGATGTAAGCCGCTGCTATGCCACCGAGGTCAGCTGCCTCGAAGTAAGTGTTGAGCTTGCCGTCCACATAGATCTGACCGCGTCCGCTTGTGCGGTTTACAGCCACTGCCACGTGGTGCCAGTCGTTGTCTGCGAAGCTGCCGTCACATGCCACACGCACTCCATTGTTATGGAATACCAGTCTGCCCTCCTCCAGATTGAGAGCGAAGAGATTGAGCGAACCGCCCATTTCCTCACCGTCGCCACGTCCGTTGGAGATGATGGTGGCTGTCTGCTGTGCATCGTCAGCCTTAAACCATGTCTCGATGGTGTAGTCCATGCTGTTGTCTACGACACATGAACTGCCCGAAGAGAGCTTCAGATACTGGTCCTTACCGTTGAATGCAGCAGCACGTCCCTCGGGATTAGCCCATTCGCCGCCTCGCATCTCAAGGTTAGCTCCGTGTGCCTTGTCGGCAAGAACGCTGCCCTTAGCCTCCGACATCGGATAGTAAGCGATGAGATTGCTTTCGGCTCCGGAGAGCATTGTCAGCGAGTTGGTCTGCAGACGTGCCGGTGTCAGCACCTTGTCCCAGATGCGTGCGCCGTGCATCTTGCCTGCGAAGTGTCCGCTTCCGTCCACGCTGGCTCCGAACACATAAGCGCCCTCGCCATTATACTCGCCCACCTCAGCTGCGCTGATAAGCTGCTCGTAGTTATAGTAAGCCGATACGTTGCCCTCATTGTTATATACGAGAGCCACGTGTGCCCATGTGCCCTGCTCATAGTCGAACGCCTTGTCGCTGACGATGGTCTTGTCAGCCACCTTCACCTTCAAGCGGTTGTCGCTCGTCGTTGCAAGTTCGATGGAGCTGTTGGCGTTGCCCTGGCTGAAGAGCACAGCGTCCTGAGGCTTGTCTGCAAGTGTCCACATCTCGATGGTGAGGTTCTTGCCGCTCCAGTTACGCTGGAATTCAGACACGAGTTCGTCGTTCTGACCGTCGAGTCGTACGCTTACGCTATGGTCAGTCTGTGCTCCGTTGCGGATGCCCGTTACCGAGAAGTTGTTGTCGGTGAGCAGTCCGTCGGCTATCGGCTCGTTGAACGTGAGCATCACCTCGTCGTTAACGGTGAGCACGCCGTTCGCCGGCTGTGCGCTACCGAAGAGGCGCGGGTTATACATATCCTTGATGCCGCTGTGTACGGCAGAATAATTATATACCTCCTCATTGTTGATCATGCTTGTACCCACTGTGCGCAGGTCGTAACGCTGATCCTGCAGGTCGTCAAGGAACCAGCGATACTTGATGGTGCCGGCGTCTGCCGCCTTTATCATCTCGGCGTTCATGCCGTTGGTCAGTGCCTGATCATAGAGAGTCTTGTCGTTATAGTAGCTCATGAGCGTGGTCCAGTCGTTGTCGCTGCCCGACGACGGCTTATACTGAAGCATGATGCGATGGAAGTTGTCATAGTTGACATCAAATCCGTCAATCACTACGTCCATGTAATGCTTCTGCACGCCGTTCACCTCTGCCGTTGGCAACTTGGTGTTGTACGTCCAGTTGTCGGTAGGCTTCTTCAGGTTCACGTCTGTGGCTGAAGGAGTGAAGTGTACGCTGAACGTCACGTCGTCATAGATGTCGCCCTGGAAATCAGTGGGATCACACTGACACTGCGACTGAAGCATCAGTCGGAGATTGTCATAGTTCATCACCGAACCCTTGCGCACCTCGAGCGTCTTCGTAAGCGTTCCGCCTGCCGGCACGAGCAATGCTCTGCCGTTGCCGATCGGTGCGCCGTCGATGAGCAGCTGTGCTCCGTTAGGATTGCTGCTGTCGTCGATTACGAGGTTATACCAGTTGTCGTCCTGCGACTCCGAGTTGTTGCGCAGATAGAGCGTGAAGTAAGCCGACTTGCCAGAAGGAACATTCTCAATGAAGTCTTTCTCCACGGTTATCTCCGGCACCTCCATCTGAACGGTAGCCTCATTGATGACGTGCTGTCCCGGCTCGTAATACTTGGTCTTGTATTCGCCCTCGTAAGGACAAGACGTAGCACCGCCACGGGTCTTGAAGATGAACGTTGAGAAGGTCTGTCCCTCCTCGTCCTTCATATCCTTGTACTTGATGTACTGGTCGCCATTCTTATATCCTGCCTCGCGGCATACGTCTACAGAGATGTAGTCAGAGCCTTCCTCTGCAAGGACATAACCCTTGCAATGGCGTGCCGTCTCCTCAGTAGAGAACTCGCCGCCGTGTTCGGTGGTAAGGCTCTCGTCTACAGTGAGCACCAT
>ERZ1031095.446-NODE-446-length-13955-cov-14.306259_pt1 | contig 13955 bp, 8 predicted proteins | sample MGYA00517108_ERZ1031095 | MGnify/ENA primary metagenome ERZ1031095 (study PRJEB33719, sample SAMN04261275) | wastewater metagenome | biome: rural village; feature: human; material: feces | host: Homo sapiens | place: El Salvador | collected 2013-01-07 ... | reverse complement strand
AAATATCGGAGATTACCAACTTTTTTAGGCACTATTTCTTATCCCGAACTGAGGTCATTTGGTGCTTTTTTACGCTATTTTTTTACCATTTGACGCATGGCCATAACAGAAATGAAGTTTTTTCAGCGGATTTATCAGGCCATCATGGGGTACTTATGAAATGAGAAAGATGGTATGGGTAAACAAAAAAGCTTCCTCTCATCGGAGAGAAAGCTTTTTTGTTATTGTATATCTTGCGTATCCGTCACGGCTACCTTTCTTCCATCAAGGGTATACCCCTCTACCTTATTCGATGAGGCATCTCTTGGCTTGGATATGATCATCACGCCCCAAACTGGCGAATAGATCTTCACATTCTTCATACTCTTCTCTTTCACCTTGACATCTTCCATGCCTGCGGTGCTGCGAGTCTGCGTCAGGAAGTATCTGCCGTGTTCGTTTGGCTGCACCTTGATTTCTTCGCCATCCTTTATCTCCTGATACTTTCGGGTGGCAGCATCATAGAGATAGAGAGGAGAAGAGAGACGATTGACGCCTTCTATCTTCAACTCTACGGAAGAAGCCCCTACTACTCCCAGCGGCAACCAATCCACATTCGGCAGGGTATTCAGCGCCACAGCCTCATCGCCTGCCACCGTATAAACCACCGGAACTTCCTTCAGCTGGTCATCATAGAGCAGCTGGGCATCCTCGGCATCATCATAATCTTCCGAAGCAGATGCATCAAGAACAATCCTCGAACGGCTGCGATAACCCGATGCAGATGCTGCAGTGAGGGTTAAAGCGATGTTGTCCTCACCCTGTCCCTCATCCGATGCCGTCTTTACTCCGCCAAACACTTCTCTATCTACCGTCATCGCCGACGTAAAATTAAGCTGCGATGCACTCTGTCCATCCTGCAGACGGACAAAGAACGACTGCATCGGCGAAATCTTCACGTCATTCTTCGACTCATACGTGGTGGTCGACATATCCAGCTTATCATAAAGTTTCAAGGCTCCATCCTCGTAAACATAGAAGCTGGACTGTAGCGATGGATTTGCCTTCAGGAACTTATACATGCTGAGCGTCGCCATATAAGGATTACCCACCAGATAGTAATTGAAGCCATCCGACAACTTAACCAGCGAATAGCTCATCTTGCCCAAAGCATTCTCCTGAGCATCGGCATTCACCACCAGGCGATAAGCATTCTTCTTATCCACAGAAGCAGATAGAGAACTCTGCGGCTGCGAAGCTGATACATAAGTATATTGCGTATCTGCCTTCGGCAAACGGAGCAGCACATCGGATGCATTGCCGGATGCACTGCCCGATGCACCCACCGTATATTTATCTCCCATCCTGATAGCCACGCCCTCCAGCGGCTGATATTTCCTATCCACCTTATTATATACGTGGCTCCAGTGGGCTGAAAGCGCATTGAGATCCTGCTTCTCGAATGTGATGCCGGTGCCGGCATAGTCGTAGGCATCGTATCTGCCGTCCAAGGTTACTTCCTCGGCAGAAGCATCATCCCAGCTGCGCTGATAAACAGGACTGGTGATACGATTGTTTGCCGAGGATGAGAACGTGATTGGCTTGAACGCCTCCGTCTCCTGTCTGCCCGATGCAGCCGGCACATAGATGTCGCCCGCATAGGTATCCAGCAAAGGCGAAGTGAGGGCATACCAGGTGTTGGTTTTCATCTCCTTCTCTACCCACGCCTTGTTGTATATCAGATAACACTGGTTGAGCAGTTCGCCTCCCGGCTTGAAGTAAATCTGGTCGCAGGTGTTGCCATAGAAGGGTTCACACTCCAGATTGCCTTCGGCGTTCAACCCATGACCTGCGGCATCAGCATCCCATTTGGCAAGCATGTCATACTGGATATTCGCCGTTGCTGCATCTCCTTTGGCATTGCTCAGACGGGTAGCGATGCCCGTGGATTTCTGATAGGCGATATAGCCCAGGGAAGGGAAATATAAGCCGCTCAAATCAGGTATCGTTACCTTGGTAAACTTCATCGGCACGTATCCGCCGCTGCTGTAATCCGTATATTCATCAGCCCCCTTATAGAGCTCGCCATGGTTAGAACGGCGCCAGTTTTCATCATTGTTCCATGCCGCACTCATCTTGCTGTTGGCAGTAGGATTCCAGGTAGCGTATTCCGGTACCACCGCAAAGCGAATGTATACCTCGCCCGAGCAGAGTACCGTGGTTCCCTGGGAGCCATCTTCACGGAATATCAATACGCCTTCATACCAGTATCCCTCATGCAACTGCACATTCTTTGATGCAGAAGATGCATCCCCCGACTGCGGCATAAACTTCAGCTTCAGCTGGCTGGATTTTCTCATGATATAATTATCCTGAAGCGTAGCCAGCGTCAGGCTCTCCCCTATCCTGTTCTTATAGGCAGGGTCGTTGGTATCCGAAAGATACATCACGTTGGTATACTGCGAAGGATCCAGCTGATCTTTTCCGCCAGCCTTCACGAAATAGAGACGGGTGGAATTATCCGCCACCAGGTTTTCGCCGCTGATAGGCACACAGAAATATCCGCCCTTGCCCTTGGCTTCCTGTTCTGCCAGCAGAGCCACCTGAGGCAATCCGATGCGCACCGTGCGGGCATAATTATTAGGATATGCCACGTCGTGACGTCCCAGATCCAACTGCGGTCCGTTCTTCACGACACGAAGCTTGAACGACATCTGATCGAGACAGATCTGATAATCCACGCCGCCCTGGGTGATGGTAGAAGATTTGGTGGTAGGTTCCACACGGATGGTATGTTCGCCCACACCCAGTCGCACGTCCTTGAACTCGGCACTGTTTTTTAATCTCGGAGTCGTTTCATTATCCACATACCAATCATAAAGCACGCCCTCCAGCTGAATACTACCGCCATTATTCGGGTCAACAGTCTGCAACTGCGCCTTGATATGATATTCAGGCTTAGCATTGTCATCGCAAGGAATGGTGACGGTGGTGGTGATGCTACCGTTGGAATCGGTAACCAGCACCTTCTGCTGCACCATCTGGAAGTTGGAGCTATAGAGCGAGCACACAGCCGAAGGCTTTCCCCACGCAAGCTGGGTCTTATCCGTCACCGAATCATCCTCGAAGGCGAAACTAACATAGTAAGTCTGGTTCGACTGCAGATTGAAGTATCTGTTGGCAAGCACCACATGCCATTCACCGTTGATTTTCTCGTACATCGGCTTTCCATCCACCGTTCGGGTTTCATTCACATAATTATATATAGTGGTGGTTCCCCACTGGTAGTTAGGATTTTCAGCCGTTCCATAGTTCACGTTCTTTGCCGGATTTCCCTCGGCATCCACGAAGCGGAAGTAGAGTTTCTTCTCTGTATCTGGGTCGATGAGTGCTGCCATGGTTTCCTGCAAGGCCCTCAGTTTGGTGAGGATATTGCTGGAAACGGAGGAATCTTTTGCCGTGTTCTTATCAGGGCAGATAGGCGAACTCTGGATGATATCCACCTTGGATGCTTTGGTGTAAATGCGAAGATCATCGAAGGCATAGTCGGCACCAGAGGTAGATTTGCACATGTTATCCACCACCAGTTTAAAGTCGGTGAAATTATTCACTCCGCTCTCCTTCTGCAGCACCATCTTTCCGTAAACCTGATACCATTTTCCGACATTATCAGCATCAGTTCCTTCACGGTTTCCCGAAAAATTACCGGATGAGAAGGAGTGCAGCAACCTGCGCTCCGTTTCCTTGTTGTTCTCATCGTAATTTACGCCATAGAGCTTGAACATCAGCTGCGGGCGCGTATAACCCGATGAAACAAGCGTCATATCGGCAATGGCTGCGCTGAAGATTACCTGCGAACCCACACAGAGGTCGGCCTTGAAATCAGCCTCGGCAATCTGTCGGCTCTCGTCGGCGGCATCCACATAGAGGAAATGACCATATTGCGTACCATTCGTATTTTCGTAAGTGCGGTCGTAGAGCTGGGCAGTAGGCCACCACAGGTAGCTATCTGTACCAGAGTTTCCCCATCCTGACTTTCCCTTTATATTTGCCGACTTATAGAGTCCGTATTCTCCATGCAGCGGTGAATGCTTGGGATTTACATACATATTGCCTGCCGGAGCGGAATTCATCAATTCACGATAGACAAAGCCATAGCTTCGCTTGCTCCATTTAGAAGGCAGGCGGGCCTGGTTATCATCCGAACTTGTAGGAGTCAGAAGGGTCTGTTCTTCATCATCATCATCAAAAGAAACGATGTTGACAGGGCGATAATGATCTTCCAGATAGGAATTCAAGCGGGTATTCTGACCTGCCGTCTTCAGCTCGGCAGTGGTCATCGGATACTGATTGAACAGCTGGCAGGTGAAATTGGCGATAGGACACATCTGTCCGCTGCTGGAAATGGCTATTGCCACCACATAGATACGGTCGCCATACTTAAAGGTCTACTTGCTGCTGACTCCTCCACCATTCAGGTCACGCCAGGCATTAGTGCCCGTATTATTCAGTATATTCAAGCTCAAATCAAAGAAACGGGGCGCATAACTACCTCCTTTATGAGTCCACCAAACAAACTGGGTTTTATCGGAATTATAAACACGCCACTGCACTTGAGTTGCCTGAACAACCTCAGGTCTGAAATCAGATTCCTTAATTTTATACTTCTCATCCTCTGCGAAGACATGATGCTTATTGATATTATTCATTGGATGGAAATAATAGTTGGTCACATCATTCTGGTTGAGGCGGAGTGTCATAGAGGCGCCTCCGTCTTTCAATCCTGCCGAAACGCCCTTTCCATCTTCATAAGTGTAATCTCTGTCTCTTCCCGTTTCCAGGAGTTTCAGCTTGATATCATCCGCCATCTTTTCTGCCGACATGATATGGAAGATATATCTGATAGAAAGGGTTGGCTCATGCTCGAAACTTGTTCCGTTGCAGCCATCAACGTATCGGCTCACATCGCAGGCGATGGTCTCACCGCTCCAGAATGTATCAGATGGACGAGTATATCTTACACCCACCGAATTGCGATTTGGCTTGGATGAAAGATTATAGGCTATCAAACCTTTATCTATTCCATGATCATCCTTCATGCTCTGCAACTTGCCGCTGGCAGAACAAGCCTTCAGCTGGGCAGAAGCCTTATCTGTATCGTAATTATACCATCTGAAATATCCTCTAGGTTCCAAATCTGCACCATCGCCCGAATAGCTTTCAAGCGGCAGCGACAATTCCTTGCTTCCGCCGCTAGGCAGGGCGATATAATAATGAACCACATGCGTTTTCTGTCGGAGACAATCATAGTCAGCATCTATCACCTCGTAATCGCCAGCTTTATTGGCGATGCCCTGATAATGCTTAAAGGTCTGGGAATAAGCCATCCCAGGCATCAAAGAGATGATGCCCAGGATGAACAAGATGTATTTTGAAAATAAACTATTTCCTTTCATTCTATTTTAAATTAACCGAATTCATCACAAATCTCACTTTCCGTGACAGAGTCAGCCTGTCGCCATTCACATCCAGCGTCATTCTCAGCTGATAGACTGAGGTGCCCGACCGGTTGCCCATCTCGCCTTCAATACGCTTGGCTGCCGCATTCCAATAAGGTTTGGCATCAAAGATGCAGGTTCCTGCATCGCCGGCTGGCGTAGAAACCACTTCCGTAAACTGCTGGTTGCTAATGGTCCAGGAATCCACCAGCTGCTGGTTGCTTATCTTCCTGATTTTCGGGATGATATGGAACTCGCCGTAATAGCCGAAGGTAACCGTGAGATTGCTGTTATCTTCTTCTACCTGCGGCAGCACGCCGATGGGAGAAAACGCCTCCACCTGCCACTCGATGGCATAATCGTCCAACTGGATGGGAATCATGCGGAAATCGTTACGGCACATCTGTCGCCAGTTGAGCATCGCATAGCGGCGGGTCAGCTCCCCTCCGTTGCCATCATCCGTATGCAACTGGAGTACGAAATATTTATTCTCGTCAGTGGCCTCACTTTCGTTCACATAGAAGCGGATATACTGCTTGCCGCCATGGGCACTCACGGTATAGCCTTCCCCATTGTTCAACCCCTCGTAGGTAACCACCTGCTTCTGCTGCGTACAGAGATTCGGTTTGCCCACATGGGCTACTCCCTGGTTATCTACCTCATCGGCAGCAGGGAAAAGCATCAAGTTCTCCATAGAATTGGGAGTCTGGTCGGAGAGAACCACTTTCCTGATGGTAATGGGATGACTGGAGGTATTGGTGATGCTGAGCTGCACTTTCGCCACCATTCTGATTACTTCCAGGTTGATGGATCTGGTATTGCTATCGATATCTATCTCCTGCCGGTTGCTCATGGGGATTCCGTTCTTGAAGAACGGCTGGGATTCATCCCCGAAGTCGGTCCAGTGGTCGGCAAAAGCGAGTTTCGGTATCTCTACATGATACTTATACTTTTCAAAGTCATCCGGTAATTCATCTCCCTTTTTCTTTCCCTCCAAGCCTAATTCAGAAGGCAGGATATTGGCAAAGGAATAGAACACATGCTTGCCCGGCTTCAGTCTCACCCAGCAATCGTCCAAGGCACGTTCCTGTTCGCCCGAACCATAAGGATGATTGGTGATGATGGTGTCTATCTGATGGTTGCTGGCAATCACCACAAACCAGTTTTTCATCCATTCTCCCGAAGAATTCAAGCTATCACTATATCCGGCTCGGGTAGCTTCCCTGCTTTCAGAAACGCCCAACTGCAGTTTCACGGAAACGCGTTCAGCCTCAGGCAGTTCCGGAATCATTTCCGCACCACCATCGGAACCGCATCCCATCAAACAGAAGATGGCAAGCACCCAACAAATATATGATAATAATTTCTTCATGAATTTAAAATAATAGCACTTAGGGCGATGTTTCTTACATGATATTTCTTACATGATAATATGGTCGTGCTCTGTGTAATACCACTTTCGCACATTCAAATTAACATGCAGGATATCATTTTCGCCTTTATATAACTGAAACTGATAGTAATGATTTCTGAGGATATCTACTGCCCTGGAGGTTGGAGCCCCGCTGGCATCATCATAATCCACAAACTTGAGCTGATAATCAGACTCTTTTCCAAAACGGTCTCTGAGCCGCAGACTGATAACGGCAGGCGTAGCAACCCCCTCTCCGCTATTCCGATATTCAGGAACATAGACATCCCCCTGCAACATATCAACAGGTTCCAAAGAAGGAGTGGCTTGATGGAAATGCCCCATTTTCGCACCAGAAAGCAGATTGGCATCTTCCAGATGGGCAATACTGCCAAACGGCGGCAGACAATAGCCCTGCAGCTGGTGACCCACGAGATTTACCTGCGTGAGCGTATATCCCGCATCTATCATATCCTGGCGAAGCGAAACATGAATCTTGGCTTCTGCACGGAGCAGATTGATGGTCTTGATGTCATACTGCTTTCCTGCCTCGAAAGGAATGTTTTCAAGCTGCTTCACTCCCCACATCGGAATGAAATGGGGCGTGGTAGGCTGATAGGTAAAGGTCAGGCGGTTCAGATTATCTTCCGAGAAATCGGCCTGCTCGTCCACGCCATCGATGTTGGCATAAACCATCACCTTTCCGGAAAAGCCGCTATTAGTCATCTGCAACTTATCCAGCTTGATGGATCCTGTAACCTGATATTCATTCTCCTTCTGGGTAGGCAGAAGCACCAGATGCTCCACTCCGCCGATGGCACGGCCATCCTGACTATAGAAAGCCACATGCAATCGGCTCTTGTCGATGGCATATTCCCAATCGCTTTCCCCGGCACGGGTCGCCACCGTAGAGGATGGCATATATAGCAGGAATACCACCCTTACGTAGCCATCATCCGATGCACGGTCGGCAGAATCGCTGCACGCCATGCAGGTGATTACACCTGCCAGGGCAAGCAGATATTGAAATATCTTATTGATATTCTTCATTTTGAAGGTCCGAAATCGGAATTACTTAATACCACTCTCCACGAATTGATATAGATGGTTGAAGCCAGCCAGTTAGCCTTTTCGTCGAGGAAGAATACGAGACTGTATGAATCCTGACGGTCAAGATATTCCTGGTCGTCCATCCTGCTCTGATAATTTCCCTTTACCAGCAAGGCATAATCTATCAATGGAATATTGATGATGCTTCTTCCTGTGGAATGCTCATATACATGCAGGCGCATCTGGTGGCCTTTCACGAGTCGGCAGGTGGTCAACTCTGCCAAGGCTGCAGATACGGAGGTCTGCTCGCCCGTATTCCCGTTCACGCCAGCCATGCCTTCATACTTGCTCCATGCTGAATAGGCAAGTTCATCATCCGGCAGGAGACTGTTGTCGTAATCCAGATAGCCATTGCCATCCGTAATGACAAAATCGAAATCTTCTGCCCTCAGACTCTTTCCCGAGAGATGCTGCAAGATGATCTTGAAATGGTTGGTATCCTTGGTGAGCCTGACAGTTACTGTTTTGGTTTCGCCAAAAACAGCAGTGAGGTCGGCATTTCGCAGGATGCCATGAAACAGCGGAGTAAGGTCGTGGTTTACCTGATGGTTATCATCCCGATTCACGAGAACCTGGAAATCTCCCATACTGGCCTTTCCCCAGCTATCCTTTGCATCTTCACCTTTATATATATAGGAACCAGGATGGCGTTCTTCGCCCTCAGCCCAAACCTGAAGATCATATACCCCCGATGGCATATCGTCTACATCCATGCCATCCTGGGCAAGAATCTGGGCGGCTGGAGCCGTCTTGGCATAAACCAGCTTGCCCTCCTTGTTGAAGGCATGAAGGGTGACGGTCTTCACCTCATGGGCAAAGGCATCGGCATAGAGCATGTTCATATCGTAAACAAAACGAACACGCCTGGTAGCCTCACACCCTTCCTGATCGTCGTGCCACCAGGAACATGACACGAGGGTCAGGCTCAGTGGCAGCAACAACCAGGATAAGAACGTGCCCCATGTAAGGGTACGAATCTGCATCTTCATTATTTCGTCTTATCCAAATCTGCGTTATACTTTACAACACGCCAAGAAAGCACGTTGATGCGGGCTGCAAGATAGGTAGCATCGTTAGATGGAATGGTTGGGTCGATGGTCTTGTCTGGGTCATAAACCGGTGTACCAAATCCGTACATATTCTGAATATTGATGCTATACACGTGGTTGCGCACGATGCCGTAGTAGCCCGGCTTCTTAGGATCTGTACCCAAATGGCGGATAGGAATAAAGTAATATGCCTTACCACCCTTGCGGATCTGAGCTGGCTCTGCGTCCATCAAGTCCTGGAGAGTTTTCTTGGTTACAGTCTGGTAAGAAGAAGCCTCTTCTGTGGTTCCCGTTTTCTTCTGCAAAGTCTCGCCAGTAGCCAACGTACGCAAGGTAGCAACTACCTGATAATCCTTAATATCAGGAGCCTTGGTAGTGAACTCGATATCAGATGGCTGCAACTTGGTGCGGGTACCACCTTTATTGATATAGTAATCGGCAAAGTTGTTGGCAACTGCTGTCTTCACATCTTCGACACCTAGGTATTGCAGACCACGATACTGGCAGATTTCTGCAGGCTTGTAATCCGATCCATCCTTGTAAACCAGATGAGTGGCAAGCACCATCTTGGTCAAAGTGCTGGCATAAGGGTCTGCATTTACAGTAGTTGGCGCATTTGGCAAGGTGTAGGCACAATCTGTTAACTGGCGGGCAGCAAAATCATTGTAAGAATGATTAACCGGTACATTACCTTCTGCTCCATTAATACCGGCAGCAAAGGCTACGGAAGAAGTCCAGAAACAACGATGATAATTAGGCGTTGTCCATACCTCGATACCCAGTGATGTATCAGTCCAATCAGTTTTTACCTGCTTTACCAACTCAGCCTTGCCATCTTCATCGGCAACACCCCATCCATCAACTACGGCATAGATATCATTGGTGCCATAAACACCCACCTTCATGGCATCCTTGCCATTAATCTTTTCCCATTTTCTGCCATCAGCAGCAGCGTAATTAGCATCGATAGTAGGCTGAACCTTAGCCACAACACGCTCTACATACAAATCAACAGGATCATCCTTAGCTTTGTCAGGATCGGTAGCAACATGTCCTGTGACGATGGAAGTACATTTCTCCACACCATTGTCTACATAAACAGAATTGCTCATCACAAAGTTCTTTTTATCAGTGGTATAGAACTGAGAGAAGATAGAAGTACGCTTCACATCATCCAATGTCTTGGCACCATTTCCGAGCTTATCTCCATCCAGGGATTTAGGGTTGATAACTGCAATCATAACGGCTGGTGAAGCTCCGGTATTGCCCTCGATAACCAAAAGAGGATTGGAAATCATAGACACATTTGGATTATCCTTGTTTCCCGTATTCAAATCTTCGCTCTTCTCCAACCAGTTTATACCTGTAGACTGGCCATCTTTCTTCAGGATATAAGGAGATCCATCAGAATTAAAGAAATAGAATCTTACACTCTCAATATGGTTCTCAGCATCAGTACCGTTCTCGTACTCACCTGTGGCACGAGATCCGGCAACAGAACCTACATTGTTGATTCTGATGGCGAGATAAGACTTATCGTTAGCATCTGCACCGCCACCATTCAAGTCATCGCTGCTTGAGCAAGACATCATCGTCATCATCAACGCTGAAGCCAGCACTGATGAAAGCACTCTGAATTTCTTCATAATCTTATAGTTTAAATTGTATTTATTACTTTTTTTATTTATATTTCTCGCAATATCTACTTTATCGTAATTTATAGCATTTTTATTCCTATATTCAATTTTATCGCATGATTGAATCATTTACCGCTTTATTGAATCGTCATCATTTCATACGCCTTTCTTGCGGCATCAGCTTCCTTGGAATCGCCGGCTCTATCCAGATAAGGCTTGGCAGCCTCGGCATCGCCATTATTCAGACGAATGATGGCGGCATTCAGATTGGCAGTTTCATCCTCTGGATACATGCGCACAGCCAGCTCCATCACCTCATTGAACTCCCAGGAACCTACCTCGTAGGTCTGCGCCACCATGAACAACTCGTTGAGCGACAAGAGCTGAGGCTTGGTCTTCATCATCTGCTTTGCCTCCTCCACATCAAATGGCTTAATCTTATAAGTAATGTGGTAGTCGCTATGGCGGAGAGCCGGATAGCAGAGAGTGAGCAGGCTGCGATACTGCGCCGGATATTGCTTCTTCAGCTTCGCATCTCGGGCATCTGGGGTCAGGGTTTCATCCTGAGCTATCGCCAATATCTGCTGCTTCTTCTCCAAATCACTCTGCTGGAGATATTCACGCAAGCCATCCCAATCCTCGGCAGTGGATGATACCGTAAAGATGCTGTCAGGCAGCTGTACCATCTTGCGGACATACTCCGCCAAAGTGCGGGCACGGTTCTTTGCCAAATAGTCGTTGTGCTGATACGTGCCTTCCGGCGAAGCAAAACCATGGATATTGATCGCCATCACCTGCAGGTTCTTATCTGCCTTCAGGGCATTGATGGTGGTGATGATGCTATCCAACTGCGCTGGATTGCGGCGATAGTCGGCACGCAACTCTATCCTGTTGACCGGGAAATCGATATAAGCCCGCTTATCCAAATGACGAATCTTAGGAGCTTCGGCAATAACAGCCTGCAACTGGAGCACCGGCTTCAATACGTTCTGCTTAGGCTGCTGAATAGTCTCGATGATCTGAGGTACATCTTCATGCTTCTCCTCCACCTTGCCTGGAATCAAGTAAATGAGGGAAAGAGCCACTTTGGTGGGACCCACATAGTTCTTATGAGCAGATTTCAGCTTTTCGCCACAGGTGCCACAGTTGAACTTATCGTACGCGGTATGGATATAGCCCAAACCGAGCGATGCCTCCAGATTCCAGTGCTTAGAAAGATTCCATTGCTTTCCAGCTGTGATGCCACCTCCGACATACCAACCTTCATAGCGATGGTTGCGCAATCCTTTCAACAATCCGAAAGGAAACCTTACGCCGCCCACGTTATACTGGCCGCCCAAGGCATGGGCACCCACAAACCATCCCTCAAAGCTTCGGTTGAACCAGTAGCGATATTCCGGCATCACCAACCAGTGTCGGAGCCTAGACTGATCTCCTCCACTCTGCTTCCAGGGATTGAAGCCCAGGAATACCTGAGCTGTATGCTTCTTGCCTACTTCCATTTCCATTCCCATATTAGGGGTGGTAGTAGCCCAATAAAGCACATTAGTCTTGAAGCCTATCTGCTGTGCTTGCGTTGATTGGATACAAAGGCACATCAGAATGGCTACAGCCATTAACTTATTTACTTTCATATTCAATTATACCTTCTGAGATACATTTTTCAATTATACCTGATATACAAATATCTTTATTTTTACTTTTATTTACTGCTTAATATTTTTATTATACTACTGCTTAATATTTAAGCTATATTTCCGCCAACTTTGGTTTCGGTTGCAAAAGTAATAAAAAAGCTGCAAATAATACTCATTAAATTAGTTAAAGTAAGCAAAAGTAAATAAAAAAAAGGCAGAAAGTTTTCTTCTTCTGCCTGATTTATAATAAATTACCTGAGTATTTCCTTCAGCGGTTTCATCACGAAATCACGTTCTTCCATCAAAGGATGGGGAACATACAGATCGGGCTCATTGATTACCAAGTCATCAATCATCAGGATATCAATGTCGATGATGCGGTCGTGATATTCGCCATCCACCGACTTCAGGGTTCTGCCCATTTCTCGCTCTATGCGCTGCGCAGCCTCCAGCACCTGGCGAGGTGCCATGGTGGTGAGAACCAGCACGCAGGAGTTGATGAAGTCGTTGGGCGAAGAATAGCCCCATGGCTTGGTTTCATAAAGAGCAGACTGGCGATCTACCACGCCAATCTGCTCTCCTATCTTTTCTATCGCCTCGCGAATGTTGCGCTTACGGTTGCCCAAATTCGTGCCGAGGCTTAAATATACATGATACATAAGGATGATTCAAAATGGTTTAGTCTGGAAGTATCAACAAAGAATCGCCGTAGCAACCAAACATATAACCGTTCTTCACAGCCTTCTTGTATGCCTCATATACAAGGTCGTAACCGCCGAACGCTGCTGTACACATCATCAGGGTTGACTCCGGATGATAGAAATTGGCAACGGCACAGTCGGCAAGTCCGAATTCGTATGGAGGGAAGATGAACTTGTTGGTCCAGCCATCGAATGCCTTCATCATACCATCGGTGCCTACGGCTGTCTCTGTGGCCTTCATCACGCTGGTACCGATGGCACAAACACGATGCCCCTCAGCCTTGGTTCTGTTCACCAGGTCGCAAGCCTCCTGAGAGATAATCATCTGCTCTGAATCCATCTTGTGCTTGGTCAAATCCTCCACCTCAATCTCGTGGAAGTTGCCCAATCCGCAGTGCAGGGTGATGTATGCCTCGTTGATTCCGTTGATTTCCATGCGCTTCATCAGCTCACGAGAGAAGTGAAGACCTGTGGCAGGAGCCGTTACGGCACCTTCCTTCTCGGCGAAAACGCTCTGGAAGTCTTCCATATCCTCTTCTGTGGCATGGTGACTCTCGCGGGCATCAATCACATAGCGTGGCAATGGTGCCTCGCCCAGGGCGAAGAGCGAACGCTTGAACTCATCGTGCTTGCCATCCTCATCATAGAGGAAGCGGAGCGTACGGCCACGACTGGTGGTGTTGTCGATTACCTCGGCAACCATCTCGTTTACATCGTCGAAGAACAGCTTGTTGCCGATACGGATTTTGCGGGCTGGCTCTACCAGTACATCCCAGAGGCGCATCTCAGGATTGAGTTCACGGAGCAGGAATACCTCAATCTTGGCATCTGTCTTCTCCTTGGTTCCGTAGAGACGGGCTGGGAACACCTTGGTATCGTTGAAGATGAAGGTATCTCCCTCCTCGAAATAGTTCACGATGTCCTTGAACTGCA
>ERZ1031095.443-NODE-443-length-14019-cov-5.914996_pt1 | contig 14019 bp, 14 predicted proteins | sample MGYA00517108_ERZ1031095 | MGnify/ENA primary metagenome ERZ1031095 (study PRJEB33719, sample SAMN04261275) | wastewater metagenome | biome: rural village; feature: human; material: feces | host: Homo sapiens | place: El Salvador | collected 2013-01-07 ... | reverse complement strand
AGATCGGTCTCGGCATTCCTGCTGAACCGCTCTTCCGATCTCATTGAGTATATACCGTCATTCCAGGAATCTTATCTGATTTCAGACAAGCATCAACCAATTGTATTGCTGTATATTTTTGCGGAACACCTAATGGCACATTCTCCTGATATATTGCATTTCCATCCTCATCCAGCACCTGCATCCATAGGTCATATTTTGAAAGGCTCTCAAGAAATTCCTGACTCACATTCACTTCTTCATCAGAAATAGTAATATAACTATCCGCAGCCAAAATTCTATACTGTGGCAGATTCTCATCCACCTCATTATTTGAAAATACAAGAAGCATACTTGCAGCTATCCATATTGCAACAATTAAAATAACAGCAGAAATGATTGATTTATAGTAAACCGATAATATTTTCTTATTCATTTTCCATTTCCTCTAATACATTAAACCTATAACCCCTGCCCTTCACCGTCAAAAGATACTTTGGCATCGATGGATTTTCCTCTATTTTTTCTCTTATGCGCCTTATATGAACCATAATTGTATTATCATAACCTTCATAACCATTTCCCCAGACATGCTCTATTATCTGTTCTTTGCTGATTGTTATATTCTGATTTTTCGCCAGATATTCCAGTAACAGATATTCTTTTGATGTCAAATCCACACGTTTTCCATCTTTAAACAATTCCCGTTTCTTTAAATCCAGACGATATTCGCCAAAATTAACGCAATCTGCTTCTGGTTTCATTTTCTCATAATAATCCAGTCTGCGAAGAGTTGCTTTAATATGGGACACTACTTCTCTTGGACTGAAAGGTTTTGTCAGGTAGTCATCCCCTCCCACTGCAAATGAAACAATTTTATCAACCTCATCTGTTTTTGCTGATAAAAATAAGATTGGCGCCATGGAAAATGTCCGGATGGTCTTACAGACTTCAAATCCATCCTCATCTGGCAGCATAATATCAAGAATAATCATATCCGGTTTATATTGCCGGCACATTGATATGGCTTCCTTCCCGGTTGTGGCTCTATATATATTTACAAACTTTTCCTTTTTTAGAACAACTTCCAGTAATTTTAAAATAGCGGTATCATCATCTACCAAAAGGATTTTTCTATCTAAAAATGTTAATTCATCCATAAAAACTCCCTTGTAAAAGAGGAGACCTCCCGGTCTCCTCAAATCACTCATCCTTTAATTAAACTTACCACAGCACTGCTTATACTTCTTTCCCGAACCACATGGACATGGCTCATTTGGAAATACCTTCTTTGTGGCGCGCTTCTTAGGTGCATTTGCTGCTGACTCATCCTTGTTTGTTCCAGTAACCTTTGCTACCTGTTCACGCTCAACCTTCTGCTGTACCTGTACATGGTAGAGAAGTCTGACTGTGTCCTCCTGGATTGCAGAGGTCATGGCATCAAACATGTCAAAGCCTGCCATCTTGTACTCTACCAATGGGTCTCTCTGTCCGTATGCCTGAAGTCCGATACCCTGGCGGAGCTGTGTCATATCATCTATATGATCCATCCACTTACGGTCGATAACCTTAAGGAGTACAACTCGCTCTATCTCTCTGAACTGCTCTGGCTCTGGGAACTCTGCCTCTTTTGACTCATAGAGCATAACTGCCTTTTCCTTGAGATACTGCTTTAAGGCACTGGCATTCTTTATATCCTCGATATCCTTGGCATGAATCTTCTCTATTGGAATGATTGGAATTATAAGCTCGTTAAGCTCTGTAAGGTTCCACTCATCCTTTGGTATCTCCTCTGAAATACAGGTGTCAACTGCCTTTTCAACCTGCTCCTGTATCATCTTAAATATTGCATCACGCATATTGTCTCCATTTAATACCTTAAGACGCTCTGCGTAGATGATTTCTCTCTGGTCATTGTTTACCTGATCATACTCAAGGAGGTTCTTACGGATACCAAAGTTGTTAGCCTCAATCTTCTCCTGAGCCTTCTCAATTGCAGATGTGAGCATCTTGTGCTGTATCTGCTCATTCTCTGGAACTCCAAGTGCATTAAAGACATCCATCAGTCTCTCAGAACCGAATAATCTCATCAAATCATCTTCAAGGGAGATAAAGAACTGTGACTCTCCCGGATCTCCCTGACGTCCTGAACGTCCACGGAGCTGGTTATCTATACGTCTTGACTCATGTCTCTCTGTACCTACAATCTTAAGTCCGCCTGCTGCTCTGGCCTCGTCATCAAGCTTGATATCAGTTCCTCGACCAGCCATGTTAGTAGCGATTGTAACTGCGCCATGCTGTCCTGCCTGGGCTACAATCTGTGCCTCCTGCTCATGGAACTTGGCATTGAGTACTGTATGAGGGATTCCCTCTCTCTTTAACATTCCACTTAAGAGCTCTGATGTCTCGATTGTGATTGTACCTACCAGTACAGGCTGTCCCTTCTCATGGGCTTCCTTTACAGACTCAACTACTGCGTGGAATTTTTCTTTTTTGGTCTTGTATACAGCATCCTGTAAGTCTTTTCTGATTACAGGGCGGTTGGTAGGAATCTCGATAACGTCCATTCCATAGATGTCACGGAACTCCTTCTCCTCTGTCAGGGCTGTACCTGTCATACCAGCCTTCTTTTCAAATTTATTGAAGAAGTTCTGGAAAGTGATTGTAGCAAGAGTCTTGCTCTCACGCTTAACCTTTACATGCTCCTTTGCCTCAATTGCCTGATGCAATCCATCTGAATATCTACGTCCCGGCATTATACGTCCTGTAAACTCATCTACGATTAATACCTCGTCGTCCTTCACCACATAATCCTGATCCTTAAACATCAGATTATGGGCACGGAGGGCAAGTATGATATTATGCTGTATCTCAAGGTTCTCAGGGTCTGCAAGATTTTCAATATGGAAGAACTGCTCTACCTTGTGTACACCCTGCTGTGTGAGGTTTACAACCTTGTCCTTCTCATTGACGATAAAGTCTCCGCTCTCTTCCTGCTCCACACCCATGATTGCATCCATCTTTGAATACTCCGGTATGTCCTCACCTCTCTGAAGCTGCTGTGCCAAAATGTCGCAGGCCTCATAAAGCTTTGTGGATTTACCACTCTGTCCTGATATGATAAGCGGTGTACGGGCCTCATCGATAAGTACTGAATCCACCTCATCGATAATTGCATAATGCAGGCCTCTCTGTACTAACTGTTCCTTGTAGATTACCATGTTGTCACGGAGGTAATCAAATCCCAGCTCGTTGTTGGTAATATATGTAATATCACAGTTGTAGGCTTCCCTGCGCTCATCATTATCCATTCCGCCTAAGACTACACCTACTGTAAGTCCCAGAAACTGATGAACCTGTCCCATCTCATCCGAATCTCGTTTTGCAAGGTAATCATTGACTGTTACTACGCATACTCCTTTTCCCTCAAGGGCGTTAAGATATGCTGGAAGCGTACACACAAGTGTCTTACCTTCTCCGGTCTTCATCTCTGCGATACGTCCCTGATGCAATATAATACCACCGATAATCTGTACTCTATAATGCTCCATTCCCAGCACACGCCTTGCAGCCTCCCTGACTGTTGCATATGCCTCTGGAAGTATATCATCTAATGTCTCTCCGTTCTCCAAACGGTTCTTAAATTCTTTAGTCTTGCCCTGAAGTTCTTCGTCTGACAGTGCCATCATCTGGTCACGATATGACTCAACCTTATCTGCGATTGGATAAATTCTCTTTAATTCTCTCTCGCTGTGGGTACCAAAGATTTTTGTTATTGCACTCATATAGTTCTCCTATCACTACTAATTGCTACATTGCGCACACTCACGCAATATCAGTATTGTATCACTTTGAGGCTCTTTTCACAACAGAGAGTAATGAATGTTTTATAAACTTTTTGTTAACGTTGAAAAATAATAAAAGGCTTGCTATAATCACAGTAGATTTACAACAAAGGAGATAAAAATATGTCATACGTATACAAAACAAAAGGGACATGCTCTACCGAAATTGAGCTTGAATTAGAAGGAAATGTGGTACACAATGTAAAATTCACAGGTGGCTGCAATGGTAATCTCAAAGCCATTCCAAGGCTTGTTGAGGGACTCACTGTTGATCAGGTAGAGGAAAAAATCGGTGGTATCAAATGCGGTTTCAAAAACACATCCTGTGGCGACCAGCTTGCAAAAGCCTGCCGTGAGGCTTATGAAGCCCAGAACAAATAAATATGGATTTATGTAGGCGATACTCTCATCTGAGTGTATCGCTTTTCTTATGCCCCCGCATACATAAAACCTACCATCTACAGCTTTTATTGCATACTTTGGTATATATAGAACCTGCCACCGGCAGCTTCAAACCACAACAGGCTGTATCTGTCTTCCTTTCATTGCCAGATCAATGGTGTCCGGTAAAAGCTTTAAGTCACCAATCAATGACGCTGGTTTTTTCTTATAATCATCCTGACCAAACGGTACAAAATAAATATTCTTGGTGTTCATGAGATTTCCTATATTTTTAAAATTCATGCCCATGGCATCATTTGTAGATATTGAAATCACAAGTGGTTTCTGGTTCCTTAAATGTGCCTTGGATGCCATAAGCACCGGCGAATCCGTTATGCCATTCCACAGCTTAGCCATGGTATTTCCTGTACAGGGTGCAATCACCATGACATCAAGATTCGCTTTAGGGCCTATCGGCTCTGCTTCCTGTATCGTCTTTATTCCATGATTGCCTGTGATTTCCTCTACCGCCTCCATAAACTCTTTTGCTCCCCCAAATCTGGTATCCATCCTCTGTACGTTATACGAAAATATGGGAACAACTGCTGCTCCAAGCTTTACCAGCTCCCCCACTGCAATTTTAGTTTTCTCAAAGGTACAAAACGAACCGGTTATGCCATATCCTATGGTGTAAGAAGATAAATCCATGGGTTCCCCTCCTTTTGACCAATCTGCGAAGGTGAATTTCTTACTATGCAGTCATACAATACCTTTGCACTTGTTTTAGGCGTGTATCTCCCCGGCAGTCCCAATGCATGTATGAGCTTAATCTGCCTGTTTTCTGCCGCCTGCTTATCGCAGCCGCCGTTTCCCGATGCTATGTCAATTATCAGACTGTCATCCGCCAGCTCATCTATGAGTTTTTTGGTCACAACCCTTGAAGGAACTGTGTTTATAAGCACTCTGGTGCCATAGGCTTCGTCAGGTCCATAGGAAAAATCAACCGCATTAAGCCCCATCTCCTTTGCTTCAATGCGCGCTCCCCTGCTCCTGGCAAGCACTGTAACCTTTGCCCCCATGGCATGCAGGAGCCCGGCAGTCTCTTTTCCGCATTTACCAAAGCCTGTTACAAGAATTTTTTCGTTCTTTATCCCATATATGCTGTTGGCTATTATTTCACTGACCACTGCCTCAGCTGTAATTCTGGCGTTTTCCATAACCACAGTCTCATCCTGCATAAAATCAAAAGTTTTCGGCACATTCCAGTCCTTTGGAAATACCCCGCCGTATATTTTCGGCTGATACTTAGACAGCTCATATTTCATCTGCTCGTACTCGTTTTGATTTAATCTGAGTCTGGTAAAAGGTGTGGGTAAAATCACCCTGCCAACCTCTGCCATATTAATGTCCTCAAGCTTTTCTATCTGTCTCTTTTTCCCGCGAAGGAAGTGAGCCAGATATCTTTGTCTGTCATCTGTAACATAGATAATTGTATTATTGCCCATAAAAAATACTCCCTTCCATATATTTTATGAAAGAGAGTATATGTTGCCACTTATTAAAGTCTTGTTTCAACAAAAATATCATAAATTGCTGAAATAGCCTTTTCAAAGTCATCATTGCTGACACCAATGATGATATTGAGCTCTGATGAACCCTGGTCAATCATTCTGACATTGATATTGGCATGAGCGAGTGCAGAGAAGATTCTGCCTGCTGTACCACGGTTCTGGCGCATTCCTCGTCCTACCACTGCGATAAGTGCCAGGTCTGAATCCAAATCAATGACGTCCGGGTCTGCCAGACGTCTGATTGAGCTGATTACCTGCTGCTCCTTGCCTTCAAACTCTGCCTGATGTACGAATACAGTCATTGTATCGATTCCAGAAGGCATATGCTCAATCGAGATGCCATTCTCCTCAAATGCCTGCAGGCACTTACGGCAGAAGCCTACCTCACTGTTCATCCTATCCTTATCGATATTTACTGCTACAAAGCCCTTCTTGCCTGCGATACCTGTAATAGTAAAGTCAGGCTTCTGGCATGTACTCTCAACAATCAATGTACCTGGGTCTTCCGGTGCGTTTGTATTCTTGATATTGATTGGAATACCTGAGGTACGTACTGGGAAAATAGCCTCCTCGTGAAGCACTGATGCTCCCATGTAAGAAAGCTCTCTGAGCTCTCTGTAGGTTACAACCTTGATTGGCTGTGGATCCTTGATTACTCGTGGGTCTGCAACAAGACAGCCTGAAACGTCTGTCCAGTTCTCATACATGCTGGCTCTGCATGCCTTTGCCACGATAGAGCCTGTTATATCACTTCCGCCTCTTGAGAAGGTCTTTACCTTACCATCAGGCATTGCTCCATAGAAGCCAGGTATAACTGCCTTCTCTGCTGACTCAAGCTTCTTTGAAAGTACCTTATTAGTCTTGTCTGCGTCAAACTCTCCCTCTTCGTCGAAAAAGATGACTGTTGCAGAATCTATAAATTCATAGCCCAGATAATTCGCCATGATGATTCCGTTTAAATATTCTCCACGGCTTGCTGCATAATCACTGCCTGCATGCGCCTTGAAGTTCTCTGTGATTGTCTTAAATTCATCATCTAGAGAAAGCTTTAAATGAAGACCATTGATGATTGAATCATAACGATCCTTGATTTTCATAAGAGAAATTCTAAAATCCTTATCAGCCTCTGCAAGAGCATAGCAGGCATACAGCATATCTGTAACCTTTGTATCCTTAGGGTTTCTCTTTCCAGGTGCACTAGGCACAACATATTTACGAGTCTCGTCAGCCCTTATTATTTTTCCAACTTTAGCAAACTGTTCTGCGCTGGCTAAAGAGCTTCCACCAAACTTAACAACCTTTACCATTTTTCTTCTGCTCCTCATTTTTATATACTGATGTATTATACAGCGGTGTGAGGAGTTTAGTCAATTTTTTTCAATATAAAATATATTCATATCTGCTATGCCTTGTTCTTCATCCAGCTCCAGAATTCCATATGATGGCGGTGTACCCCAGCCCGGTGCCCCAATGCTGCCCGGATTCATAAGAAGCAGTCCGTTGTGCTTATCGTAAAATACTTTGTGGGTATGGCCAAACAGAGCTATTGTTACATTTTTCTCATGGGCTGCATACTCAAGGGTCAGGTAATTGGACTTTACATTATATGTATGTCCATGGCAGATAAGAATCCTCTGCCCCTCTATCTCAAGAATTTTCTCTGTCTCCTCCATGGAAAAGTCACAGTTGCCGGGAACATGCGCCATTGGTATCTCAGGGAACTCCTCTGCCAGTCCCACAGCATCTGACCAGCAGTCTCCCAGATGAATTATCATATCCGGAGCAGTTTTCTTTACTGCAAATACCATATTATCTATATTTCCGTGCGAATCACTGAGAACCAGTAATTTTTTCATATGCTCATCCCCTCTTTCTTTATTTCTTATACTATATCATCTGACATTTTACATGTCACACATTTTTATAAATGACCTTAGAAATACATAAAACCTGCCACTGGCAGCTTTTATTGCATACTTTGGTATACATAAAACTTGACGCTGGCCACTTTTATTGCATACTTTGGTACGGCAAAAAGGCTCCTGCCCCGACACCATCGTCAGGCAAGAGCCTTTCCCTCTCCTAAAAATTTACTATATATACGACCGGCACCCCCTATGCCAGACGCTTCCATTGTTTACTGCATTTATAATAAGAATAGAACATACAGTGCTCTGCCTGCTCACATCTTGTAGGTGCACTCTCTATGTTGCACTGGCAATTAACAATTGCATCCGCCTTTCCCTTACAGCTTCCTTTGATCATTACGTCGTCTAAAATCTCGTCTGACATATCCATCTCCCTTTTCATAACTAAGTTTAGTTCGTCAACAAGAGATATTATACAATATATAGTATTCGAAAACCATAAGGCAATTGTCACAAATCATGCCTGTTCTTTTGTCAATTTTTCCACTTGACTTTTTAGCTGTTTTCACTTAAGGGTAAACTTCATCTGAACAGGATTATGGTCAGTGTTTTCAAACTTTGTGTCTATAGTACTAACTTCATCCACCTGAATATTATCTGACACAATAAATCCATCAATCATATAATACTGGAAGTTATCCGGGTCAGCTCCTTCATATGGCTTATCCAGTGAACGACAGGTAGGTGTAGAGTTGTCTGTAACAAAGGTCAGGTTATCAAACTCGTCCACGTCAATCTGTCCTGCCTGCCACATATCCTCTGAAACCAGCGGATATGCTGATGTATCTACATTTGAAAATGACTGGTTAAAGTCTCCTCCTGCGATTACATAGTTGCCGGCTTCAGCCTCTGTCTCAAGTATTTCCTTGAGCATTGCTGTCTGGGCTATCTTGCCCTCACCAGAATCGTAGGCCTCCAGATGAAGATTTACAATAACCAGCTCCTTGTCGCTGCCCTCAAGTGGTATTCTGTCAACCATGATACATCTTTTCAGATTGCAGATTCTGATTGGGTAAGTAAACGGACATGGCAGGGACATCCTTGTAGACTCTGTCACATCAAATTTGCTCAGGGTATTTATTCCACAGTTTACTTTTCCTATTGTAGGCAGTGGATATGGCACATAAAGTACCTTGTAATTATACGCAAATGTGCTCTCATAGCCGGTAAGAGCTGACATCAGATAATCAGACTCATTGATATAATGAGACCTCTTTGAGTCTGTATCCACCTCCTGAAGCATGACAATATCAGGGTCTGTATCACTTATGAGCGAGCTGATCGCTGCCATATTATCCTCTGTCTGTTCCTTTGTGGCTGTACTCACATGCTCTCCGCCATCCATGAAAAAGTCTGCGTTTGCACCTAGAGCACCATAACCTATATTCCAGGTCAGAATGCTCAAGGAATCTCCCACACTTACTGTCCCACTGCTCTCACCAGTCACTGCCACAGCCTCTGTATCATCCGGCTTGTACTCTGTGACTGTCAGAATACCTATACCAACTACTGCTGCAATCACAATAACTGCAACAACTATTCCAATATACTTTAATATCTTCTTCATACTATTTCTTTCCCTCACTATATAATCTAATCATACCTGCCTGTGCATATATATAGCCTGCCACTGACAGTTTTCTCCGAATACTCAAGCATTTAAAAAAGTAAATACATCATCATAATACTTGTATCTCGTCTCGTCTCCGGCATTAAATATCTCATGCTTTGAGTCCTCGTATCTGATGAAGCTTGTATTAGCTGTATGTTTCACAAAATAATCCTGTGCCTCTGGCCTGACCAGCGAATCATTGCCTGCCTGCAATAAAAGAATCGGCGTCCTTATATCTCCTGCGTGTTTTTTGATATATGCAGACGCAGCCATGCCAGCCCTTCCCCAGCTATAAGAACCGCCGTAAGTCTGAAAATGCTTGTCCCTTTGCCGCAGTGCAAATACATACTCATATCTGCTCCTTGATATGGCACTGCTGGTCTCATATACATTCACATTGTCAAAGCCATGCTGTCCTGGCATGTATTTTTTCTGCCAATGTAATACTACAGACAAAAGCATAAGTGCCCTGACTGCAATCATGGAATAGCTGCCGTAGCGCATCTCAATCATAGGCGATGACAGGACTGCCTTCTCAAATGTATCCGGAAACTGCTCCAGATACATGGCAGCAATAGCTCCCCCCATTGAGTGTGCAAAGAGATAGAGTTTTCCTGTCCTGCTCCGCTTTTTGACAATATGCTCTATGAAATCTGCAAAATCATCCACATATTCCTGAAAGCTCTTTACATAGACCATATCAGGATCCACATCACATTTGTCAGAATAGCCATGTCCTCTGTGGTCAATAAAAAATACCGAATAACCACACTTATACATATAGTACATCATCTCGTGATATTTGCCTACAAACTCACAGAATCCATGGGATATGACAATCGCCGCCTTTTCATCCGGATTAATCATATACTCTGTATGTATTCTGCTCCCATCCCTGCTGGTAAAATGTTCCTCGCGGATATCTGCCTTAAGCAGGGGCAGAACTGTCTCTTGCATTTTAGTCTCAAAGTCTTCCTCATTAATAAGGAAGTTTTTTTCTCTCCAGGTCTGACACATATTATTACACCAAATTACTTATATTTTTCTGCTATCTCCAGAGCTCTGTCCGGATAGTTTGTGATAATGGCATTTACCCTCATCTGGCTGGCAAGGGCGAGGTGCTCCGGCTCATTTACAGTCCAGACATTTACATCCAGCCCATTTGCTGCTGCATCCTGCATATAATCAGGAAACTGTAAGTTGTAAAGGGCAGGATGAAGAGCATCTGCTCCATGCTTTTTAGCGTATGATGCCATGTCGATTGGTCCATCTGCATACAAAAATCCCACATATGCCTCTGGATTAAGCTCATGAAGCTTCACACAGGTATAATGGTTAAAGGAAGAGTAAAGCACCTTATCCTCCATGCCCATCTCTTTAGTCAGCTCTATGACTTTTCTCTCAAGATCCTCATAGAATACAATTCCAGTCTTAAGCTCCACATTTATTGTAAGTCCTGTCGGCTTTAAAAGCTTATAGACTTCTCTTAGGGTTGGTATGTCTGCATGCTCATACTCAGGATGAGTCTTGTTGTAATTATATTTTCTAAGTTCCTCGAGAGTCATGTCCTTAACCCAGCCCCTGCCATCGCTGGTTCTATCGATTAATTCGTCATGGATAACAACCATCTGGTCATCCTTGGTGAGCTGTACATCCAGTTCCACGCCGTCTGCTCCCATTTCCACAGCCTTTTTAAAGGCTTCCAGTGTATTTTCCGGTGCGTAGCCGCTTGCACCTCTGTGTGCCCATACCAGGCATCTGTCTTTTTTTCTGAAATTCTCAAAACTCATATCATTAGTCCTCCACATCAAAGGCTTCAAGCCCCTTTTTTGCTTCTATTTTATTATCGCCATGCTTTACAAAGCACATTGTGACAAATGATGCCACAACAAACGCTGCCGCATATGGAAACAGTGTTGTGTAGCTTACCTTTTTAAGTAACGTTCCTGCGGCGATAGGTGTCACAATCTGGGCTGTCATGCTGAATGTATAGTAATATCCAGTGAATCTGCCTACTTCGCCGCCCTTACACATCTCAAGAACCATAGGCAGGCTGTTTACGTTGATAGCTGCCCATGAGAGACCTACAAATAAAAATACCACATATAACACAGGGTTAAAGCTGCTGCTTACCACTGTCAATATAAATATGACACCAAACGTAGCTGCCAGCCCCACAATGCCTGCCATGATTGTCTTTCTCCTGCCTATTTTACTTGCCACCTGTCCAACCGGAATATAAGAGAGCACCGCACCTCCGGTTGCCACTGTAAGACACATGGCTGCCTGTCCAAGGCTCATGTCCCACATCTTGTTTGCATATGTAGTAAACCAGGTATCAACTGCATTGTAGCCCATAAACCACAGAGCTATCGAGCAGAGTAAAAACGCAAGGCTCCGCTTTACCTCCTTCGGAAGTCTGGTTTCTCCATCCTCTGCCTTCTCCTCAAGGTTCTCTTCCGGATGCTCTGCCTCATACTCCTGCATCTCCCTGCCAAGCTTTACCTCGTTGACTGTGAACATTATTATAATAAGGGAAATAACCATAATTCCTGCTACCACCATAAAAAGCGGAAGGTAGTTGACATGCTCCAAATCCTTTGTCCTGTCAGCCGAGTACATAAGGGATGCAACGATTAGATAAACTATACCGCCCAATGCTCCCATCAGGTTGATGACCGCATTACCCTTACTTCTAAGGGGCTTTGGTGTGGCATCCGGCATAAGTGCCACAGCAGGGCTCCTGTAGGTGCCCATGGCTACTAAGAGGCAGCCCAGCACACATATGAAAATAACCTCTGTGGATGTCTTTGGATCTGCAAAGAAGCTGTTATCCAAAAATGGAATAAGCAGCATAAGAAATACTGCTGCAACAGTTCCACATAATATGTAGGGTCTTCTCTTGCCCATCCTGCTGGTACACTTGTCCGACAGTCCGCCAAAGAGCGGTAAAAGGAAAAGTGCCAACACATTATCAGCTGCCATGATAGCGCCCGTAATGGTTTCATTCATGTGAAAGGTGTTTGTCAGCATAAGTGGAATTACATTATTATACATCTGCCAGAAAGCGCAGATAGACAAAAATGCAAATCCGATTCGGATAGTTTGCGATGTTTTTAGTTTCATATTTACCTCCAATACATTATTTACTCTCCTCTGTTATTCTACCATTTTTATCTTCTCCTGTCACCTTTAAAGTCCTATATCATCTATAAGATTTAAATTATATTTACTTACTATTTCCATAGCCTTTTCGCAGCTTTCCACATCCTTTACATTCTGCACGCTGTGGGCATCAAGTCCAAGTATCACCTTGTTGCCGACGTGTCCCGGTATCTCCCAGAATTTCTCTGCAGGATAGTGCTTGTTATTACTTATCCCAAGTATGTTTATCTCAACCGGTATATCCATCTCCTTAAGTGCCCTGCATAGTCTGGTCATCTCCCAGTCATACACAGAGTCAAGCCCCACAAAATTAATAAGGTCCGGATGAGCAAGATATTTAAAATATCCTGTCTTCATTCCTTCTATAACGGTGTCCACATACTGGCGTATGCGGGATTCGTCCTCTGTGATGCTTCCCATATATGGTCCAGTCTTCTCTGATTCCAGAAAATGCTGCCCCATTATCATGTAGTCGCAGCCTAAATTGTCAAATATGTATTTCTGCTCTGGAAAAAAATCCGGTACATATTCTGCCTCAAAGCCCACAAACAACTGTATATCGTCCCTGTATTCCTCTCCCAGCCTTCTGATTGTGTCCACATATTCCGGTGCCTCATTCATGGTCATTCTGATTCCCGATACAAAACCGTCCTTAAATGGACATGGCACATGGTCTGAAAAGCCCAGCTTCTCAATCCCCATTTCTATAGCAGCCTCTATATATTCCCTCTCTGTGCCTTCTGCGTGATGGCATCTGAAGGTATGTGTGTGATAGTTTGCTTTTAAAAAGTCATGCATTGTAAGTAAATTTCCTTTCTGGTATGTAATTTTAAGCCAATTTTCCAGACACTTCACTTGTTTTGTCTGTTGTTTTTTGTAAATAAACTGTTTATACTTACATTATAATATTTATTAAAATTTAATCAAATAGGAGGCAATACATATGTTATTCCAAATTGAAAGCATGTGGCAGATACTTGGTTGGGTCCTCGTATTCGCCGGACTTGTTATCATGAATGAAATTGGACGTCGTTCTAAGGCAGGCGGAATTCTTTTATTTGTTATTATTCCGGTAATCCTTACAGTTTATTTCATTCTCGCTCACGTTGGACTCTTCGGAGGAGCTGAAAACCCAACAGTAGCTTACATGGATGGATGGTTCCATTACTTCAAGCTCTATGCAGCAGACATCGGATGTGTCGGCTTCATGATGATTAAGTACAAATGGGGAATCGGAAAAGAAAAATGGTTCGCCTGGTTCCCATGGTTCATCGTTGCAGCTAACATCCTTATCGCAGTAGTTTCTGACTTAGAGTCAGCTTTTGCAGCTTACGGAATCACAGGAGACTTCTCAGGTGCCTGGTGGGCTTCAAACGAGGGTGTATTCATCTACGGTGGATGGTGGAACATCTTAAATGCAATCGCTGGTCTTATCAACATCTTCTGTATGACAGGTGTTGTTAACCTTTACACATCAAAGGATAAGAAATAGAGCGATATGCTTTGGCCAGTCATGATAGAATGGATAATGTTATCTT
>ERZ1031095.437-NODE-437-length-14048-cov-6.402773_pt1 | contig 14048 bp, 10 predicted proteins | sample MGYA00517108_ERZ1031095 | MGnify/ENA primary metagenome ERZ1031095 (study PRJEB33719, sample SAMN04261275) | wastewater metagenome | biome: rural village; feature: human; material: feces | host: Homo sapiens | place: El Salvador | collected 2013-01-07 ... | reverse complement strand
TTTAGGTTAGTAGTAATAGATTTAGGTTTTTAGTTATTAGGTTTAAGGTAAATTAGAACGATTGTTTAACAGGTAACAATGAGGGCTCGTGAGAATCTTCATTATTTATGAAAAGTTTTTTAAGTTAAACATACGGTTATGGCACAACTCGTTGAGAGCTGTGCCATAATTGTTTTTTATATATCTATATACTTTTATTCATCCTCTTTTTTGGTGTTTAGAATTATTGTTATTAATTTTGTATTGCTGAAATTAGAAAATACTATAACAAACACATAACACCCTAATAATACCACCAACAAAATCATGAATGAATAAACAATAATCACTTCAAAACTATAATTTATTATGTTCGAAAATCAACCTAAAGGTCTATGGGCGTTAGCCCTTGCCAACACCGGCGAACGCTTCGGTTACTACACGATGTTGGCTGTTTTCCTTCTCTACCTGCAAGCCAACTTCGGCTTCGAGACAGGAATTGCAAGTACAATTTACTCTACCTTCTTGATGATGGTGTATTTCCTCCCCATCATCGGCGGTATCGCAGCTGACAAGTTTGGCTTCGGCAAGATGGTTACCACCGGTATCTTCATCATGTTCATCGGCTACCTTGTCCTCTCGCTTCCTCTTGGCAAAGACACCGTAGCCATTGCCGCTATGGGACTTTCTCTTATCCTTATTGCCTTAGGAACAGGTCTGTTCAAGGGTAATCTTCAGGTTATGGTAGGCCGCCTCTACGACGAGCCTCAGTATGCCGCTAACCGCGACTCTGGTTTCTCACTCTTCTACATGGCTATCAACATCGGTGCTATGTTCGCTCCGACAGCTGCCATTAAGATTATGGACTGGGCACATACCAGCTTAGGCGTATCAACAGAGGATGCTTACCACTTCGCATTCGCAGTAGCTTGTGCTTCGCTTATCCTGAGTATCGCCATATATTACGCTTTCGGTTTCACTTACAAGCATGTCCTTGCAAAGGAGTCACAGAATAAAGCTGCTGACGACAGCAAGACAGAAGCCAACGAGCTCTCTCCCGCAGAGACAAAGGAGCGCATCATCTGCCTGTGCCTTGTGTTCGCAGTGGTTATCTTCTTCTGGATGGCATTCCATCAGAACGGTAACACTCTGACATTGTTTGCACGCGACTACACACAGAAGACATCTGAGGGTCTGCAGTCAATGGCATTCGACGTTACCAACCTCGTTGCTTGCATCTTCGTTGTATACGGTAGCTTCAGCCTTGCACAGAGCAAGACTGGCAAAGGCAAGGGCATTGCTTTGGGCGTCATCGTTGCAGCCATCGCATTCCTTTTCTATAAGTATAACAACCTCGACGGTGCCGTTGACATCCAGGCTCCTATCTTCCAGCAGTTCAACCCCTGCTATGTAGTGGCTCTGACTCCGGTCAGCGTAGCATTGTTCTCATGGCTTAACAAGAAGGGCAAGGAGCCGACATCTCCTGAGAAGATCGGTCTTGGTATGCTCGTTGCAGCTCTTGGTTTTGTGTGGATGGCTGTAGGATCTATGGGTCTTGAGCTTCCGTTGACACAGGGCGACGCAGCTACAGAGGGCCCGCGTGTAAGTGCAAACCTCCTTATCTCTACATACCTCATCCTTACATTCGCCGAGCTTCTCCTCTCTCCGATCGGCATCTCGTTCGTATCTAAGGTGGCTCCTCCGAAGTATGCAGGTTTGATGATGGGTCTCTGGTTCGGTGCAACAGCCATCGGCAACCAGCTGGTAATGGTTCCAGGCATCATGTGGGGTCAGAACTTCAACCTCGTGACCATTTGGGGTGTTCTCGCAGGCATCTGCCTCGTATCAGCCCTCTTCATTTTCTCTATCATCAAGAAGCTCAACAAGGTTAGCTAAACCATTCTATTGATAAAATCAATAAACAAAAAAAGTGCGCCGAGACCAAACAACGGTCTCGGCGCACTTTTTTGTTTGTAAGTCATTATTGACCAAGTATTGAAAAACAAAGCTTTAGCAATTCCATCAACTTTGTCATGTCTAACGACGAATAAGCTGTATAGACGTTGTTGTCACATACGAATCCGGCAGCTTCGAGCACCGTCTTATCGCTTTCTGTAAATACATAATCATCTGTTGACAACGCCACTTCATATTGCTCATGCTTATCCTGTCTATACTGTATACCTATATGTATCGGCCAGTTGGTCTTATAGAATCTGACAACAGACTTCCATCCACTTAGGTCAATCCAGTAATTCCAGCCTTGCATTTCAGCAAAATATTCTTTCATATGAAGCTTCAAATAATGCTCTAAATGCATATTCTTAACAGAATAAGGCCTCTTGTAATAATTCTCCACACACTCAATACCATATTTATCACTATGCTGAACACGCTTTGTATTACAATATTCCAGAAGATAGTCATGATGCACAAATTCCGCCCACAAGTTATCCTTTGTTTCTGGATATGAATTCTTAATCTTCTCAAGGTGCTTGTCACGGGCAGTTATGTCCATCCCAACAAACTCATTGAGAAAAGACTTGAAATCTGCAGGATTATTGTTCATAATCTGCTTCCATTGGTAAGAGGTATAACCAAAGAAACAATGATCAAGAGGATAATTCTTTAGACGTACAATGAGGGCTTGTCTTACACAATCGCTTGTCCAACCATTATTTTCCTTCTGATCAAACAGGAGGTTGAAACTTCGAGTAAGCAAGACGAAAGATTCCAGACTAAAACATCCTTCATCTTTTGCCCAACTAAGAAGTGACTTTATTTCACCATTCCAGAAAGGATGCTCCTGCGTTTTCCATATTTCAATCTCAGCAGGCTTGCCCAGATCATGACATATTTGGATTTTCTCCAGCTCATGACCATTAAATACAGCCTTACTCTCATCACCCTGTTTCAGAATAAACTCATACCAAGACAACTGGCTCTGCATATAAGCGTTTAGGTATGTAAGAAAAGCAAGATTCTTCATTTTGTTGCGCCGAACATGATTTCTTACAGTCTGATAAACCCTTTGGTATTCATACAGTTCGGTCTGCCCTTTGAGTTTTTCCGTCAATAGTGCTTTCAGAACAAAGAAATCGCCATCTTCATTACTGTCTCCATACAGGCGAGCTATCTCTGATTTGCAGAAATCTGCATTCAGTTGGGCGATGCTCATCAATGCCTCCATATATTCTGCCACATCTTTAATAGATATGGTCTCAGCATCTTCCACGGGATTCAAACGAGCGTGTTCATGGCATGTTTTAAGTTCAAGAACAATACGGATGACATTGTTCATTGCCGTATCAATAGTGCCTATGCTACGTGTTCCACGCAATTCTTTATCATAGAAAAACTCCTCCCAATTATCCCACTCCTTGCCATAGCTTTCTTTCCTGTCTCCAGACTTCTTCAATAAGCGTGGTTTAATCTGCTCAGAATCCGTCAGTTTTTCTCCACGGCTATTCATGGTTATATAAAGTTCTTCTCCTTGCGAAGTCATATCCACATCGAAATACCAAAAGAACACATTATTCAGAACCTTGTCAAGGATTATATGCCCACATTCCTTCAGTACATTACCAAAAACCTCCAATGCCCCTACCATGGACAAGATGGTGGGATCGTTCTCATATTCGCTCTTATACCAAGTCTGATCGCTAACCTCATTATGGTCTGTCACACCAGACTTGAGCAAGTTCTTAAGGAAAGACTCTGTGTTCGAACGTACACGATAAGCAAAAGCTTGGACATTTTGGTCTAACTTAAGCCTGCTCACGAACTGCGAATAACTGTAGTCTCCCTCTAAAGCAGCAAGGTAATAGCATAAGAGTAAAATGGTCGTATAACGCTGCTGCCCATCGATTAGATAATGTTCAGTACCCGATTCATAAGAATAAAGGAATCCGATGTTCGCATCTCCTTGTTCCAATTTATGGTCAAGGTCTTTGAGAAATTGGGAAAGCACACGTTTGTTCTTTGTAGCTCCCCAAACGTATTCTCTCTGAATCTCAGGAACAACGAAATTGAAGTTCTCCAAAAGGTCGTTTATACTTTTCTTATCCATTATTTTGGTTGCTGTTATCAGTGTTTATAAACTTTGGAAAATCCAGATACGAGGTAAGTTTGGCATCAATATCTTGCACGGTACGCTTAATATCTTCTTCGCTCCAATACACCTCTTGATCATCAACCCCATTAACATCAATGCTCTTCATCTTTGACATGAAAACATCGAGGGTATGGGGGCGGATAAAAACATCTGCATTGTCCATAACATGCTCACTATAAATTCTGACCATCTTAAGTATAAGCTTGTCATTACCATAACTTTTGTTTATACTTCCGTGAAGCAGAACAATATTGCCAATTGAGTTCAATCCTTTACGGTTTTCTTCCAAAAGCAGTTGCTTGTCTTCCTCTGTCATGTCTTTCTCATCCATCGGTCTTGTCTGAGAACGCACATGTTCTTTGTCTTCTTCCGAAGTTATATGCTTGAGGTATTTCTGTTTCAGAGGCAAGAATGTCTGTTCCTTTCTTTTACCTCTCTCAATGGTACGTGGCAGGATGTCAAGCAGGGGCAGAATCTTGGAGGTCAGCTGACTATCGTACCAGTTATATGTTGAGGTATTAAGAACATCCCTTCTCAGACAGATGAGCTTCTCTTCTATGTCATCATTCTTTTCACCTACAATAACCTTAGAGAGCGTTTCCTTGCCACCATCAATATCTCCATACAATGCAGCCAACTGATAGCGGATGATGCGCTTAATGGTATTTTTAAAGTCAGCTTTCCCTTTAGCCACTTTCCAAATACTGTAAAGGCGTTCAAAGGTAATGATGTCACTCTTGAAATTATACATCAGATACCCTATAAGGTTATGGGTTTCTGCATCGTTATACCAGTCCATCAGAGTCAAGTGAAGTTCTTTTAGCTCACACCAGAACTCCAAATGATCATCACCTGGATTACTGTTCATGTCGATGCCATTCTCGAAATGACGTAGATTCATGTCTCTACCTTCTACGGGAAGTTTTGATCTGAACACTTCGTAAAAGGCATAGTATAACAGGTCTATTGGATAATCCCTATATTTGAATGAGCGATTTTGTGATATTCTGTTCGGGAGCAACTGTTCAAAGTAATCAATGACATCCTTGTCTGACCACCAAAGACTCATTTTGTCAAGTTCGACTCCGAGTTTTACACGATACTCATGAATTTTACCTTGAGAAGATACACTGATATGGATGTTCATGTCAATATCATCATTTGCGATTTGACGTATTCTCTTCTCTGACACAATAGTCGGATACTTTTGCCGTGCTGCCCTGGTGATTAGAATGGCTCTTATCAGATCTGCGCCATCTAAATCCACCTTGCCACCATTGAGACTGGCAAAGACTGTTTCTTCCTCACCATTATCCACCTGATTGACAATAAGTTTCAGATTATCTAAAATCACACCAATATTCAGCGTGTTCTCTTTAAACCAATCGTCCACAGCCTTGGCAACCTCCATGATATAGTACCTATCCTTTGATTCTGCATCGTCAGGATTGATTTCCTTATCCCAAAGTTCTCCCGTCTGCACTTTCTCCCTGAGGAAAGCATCTGTAGATGTTCTTACCGAGTACCTCAAGATACCAGCATCAGCAGGTAGAATCTTGTGAGTCAAGCTTCGTTGGATATAAGATATAATAATGTATAAAGTGGTCAAGCGTTGTTGTCCGTCTATGACATTCATACAAGGTTTCCCGTCCAAACACCCTTTTGCAACCGTAATATTTTGCAGACAATAAAACTCTTCTGCCGTCAGCCTATGAAAGCCGAAGTTCTTCAAGTCATTTAGTAGTTGCTTGACGTTCTCTGCTGTCCACTTATAGCCTCGTTGATATTCAGGAATATTAAAGAAACAGACATTCTGACTTGACAGATATTCCTGAAAGATATATCTGATATTGTATATTAGCTCATTCATGATAATAGAGTTTTTTCATAAATTTCAGTATTACTCTCCACCCAGAATCCTGTCCAACCATTGATGGATGCATTCTTCGGTTTCGTAGGGAATATATGTTCGGTAAGCACAACATCCGTCCTGTTGATATACTGTATGATTCTCTGATATAGCGCAGCATCTACCCTACCACCACGGATAGAGCCAGCAAAATAAATTTTCTTGTTCATGGTTTCTGAGTAATTTCTAAGTGATTAATGTATCAATATAACGATCTTGCTGCATAGTTATTGTTTAAGTATACCAGATTAGTTTACACCAATGCTATTCAGAGTTGTAAATAACAAACTGAAAAAGTGCGCCAAGACCAAACAACGGTCTCGGCGCACTTTGGGGATTGTTTAATTAATCTGTGCAGAAATTGATATTTGTGAGAACTGTATATTGTTGTCCCATTGAGGTAGCTCTGCAATATTAATATCAGGCAATAGGAAGTCTTCTTTATCTGGATGCTCAGCCAATATTGCTTCGTCGCTAATTGTAAGTCTTGAACGTATTTTTTTGAAGAATTTTACTTCAGAATACTCTATGCGATTGTCGGCTTCAATTGCTTTGATTGCAAGTGACACAAGTAATAATTGTTCTTTTACGTTCAATTTTACAGATTTTATTTCTTCAAGATAAGATTGTAGAAACAGACCACCACGCTCATTGATTTCTGCAATCCATGAGTTGAGGAGAATCTCAGAATCCATATTGCAAAAAATATTTTCTTTTGCACACAAATCTTTAACCAAATCTACTTCTTCTGTAGCTATATCTCCGTCACAAGCTATGCAACAGAATACTGTTTTTAAGTATAATTCTTCTTTTGTCATAATAGTAATAGTTTAAACGTTAAATCCTATACGAGGTCTATCATTCGGCTTCTTAACTTCCTCACCATTCATCATTGCTCTTATACGCTCATACTTACGTAGTTCATTAGGGTTTAGCGAAGGACGAGTAGCAGAAATAGCGGTTTTCAATAACTCCATTGTTATTTTGCCATGTTGGAGAAGTGCATTTCGCGAGGCATCATTAACAATCAACTGTATATCTGCAGAGACATAACCTTGGGTCATATCTGCTAATTGTTGGTAATCCAAGCCAAAATCATATGGACGTTTTGCAAGATACAACTTGAATAATGCCATTCGTGCTTCTGTATCCGGCACGCCAATGTAATATTTCTTATCTAAACGTCCAGCACGCAATATCGCAGGATCAATCATATTTGGATAGTTTGTTGCCCCAATAATAAAAATCCCCTTTTCTCCTGTTCTGTCCATTTGCGCCAACATCTCATTCACAGCACTTCTTGACATTTCATGCACATTACCATCATCACGATTAGGTACGAGTTCATTAATCTCATCAATGAATATAACTGTTGGTGCATTGTCCTCTGCATCCTTAAACATCTTTGCGATATTCTCTTGTGTAGCATTGACATAACGACTCTTTAGGGTGGCAGGCGTGATGCACATAAAGTTGAAACCGACTTCTTCTGCGAAGTGCTTTGCAAAGAATGTTTTTCCACAACCTGGAGGACCATACAACAACATACCATTAGGTATCGTTACGCCATAACGATGATATTCTTCTGGATTATGAAGAGGCTCTATTACTTCTTCACGCATTTGCTGCTTCAGATCTTCCATGCCTGCCACAGCAGCAAAACCTTCTCCTTTCTTTTTAAGAGCAGAAGAATCAAGTGTGTTATTAGGTTGTTGTGATAGAATCTTGCGCTTCGTTGACTGACGTTCTATTTTCACTTCGCCATCAATAGCCTTTATAAACTCTTCTGCACTTTGGAACCTGTCTTCTGCATCATAGCTTAAAGCTTTGGCTATTACATTAAGCAGTTGGTCATCAAGCTCATACTTGTCATCTTTTGTCAGTTCAAGTTCTTTATCTCGTTCTGACAATATACAGTCTATAACATCTTGTCCACGCTTCCTCGAAACATCTATAAACCAAGGCAATTCTCTATAAAGCAGGTGATAAATCATTGCCCCAACAGAATAGAGGTCTGTTTGAACAGAACATACTCCAGAAAAACGTTCTGGCGCAAGATAGAAAGGAGTCAACTCTTCCAAATCAGGTTTGACTGGCGGTTGATTAAGGAATCTTGCATATCCAAAATCAATAAGCTTCAAATCTTGCAGTTCTCCAACGAGATTAAGAAAAACATTTTGTATCGTTACCTCGTTATGAATGACTGGTGTAGGCAGCGTATGTATGAAAGACAATGCCGATAATACAGCCTTAGCTATTGTTTTTACCTCATATACGCTAATTTCATCATCACGGATAATTCTCTGCGACAATGTTTCTCCACTTACAAATTCGGTGACGAACCAAGCATATTGACTTCCGTTCATCATCATATTGCCAGAGTCTACATACTGACAAAGATTATGGTGATGCAACTGTTTGGCAATCTCCACTTCTACCACTCGTCCATTATCATCAATCTGATTACGATTGAGCTTTGAATAATTGATTAGTTTCAAGAAACGGGTCTTGCCACTTGTATCTTTCACACGATAGGCTTCCGCATAAGACCCTTGCTTATGCGGAAACACTACTGTGTATGAATCGATTATATCGTTCTTCTTGAAATGCATAAAATATATTTATCATTTTAACTTTCCACCAGCACCTTCGGCTTCATCCTTCGGCATAAGTCCTAATAATTCTGCTGCAATTTGCCGAAGTCCTTCCGTTGTAGGATTATTGTTAATTTGCTCCATGCCTCGGTTTACAAGTTGTCGGGCACGTGATGAGTCCTTCCAATGCATTGATGCAAAGCGTTCGTTACAGTATCGGATAATACCCATACACTGATAAAGCATTGTGAGTTGGAAGAAAAGACTACCTATCTGTTCCAACACTTCACGACCTACTTGTACATTCTTTGTGCGAATGGCATTGTCTGTTTGTGTGCGCAGTTGATTAACTAACTGAGCTGACTTCTCATTACCCAAATCATTCTGAGCTTTTTCGAGTTTGTCAAACTCCTCACGCAACACCTTTTCAAGACGTTGCCACTCTGTGCCAGCATCAAGTTTTTCTATTTTTCTTAGCAATTCACGCAAATGATTGAGTACCTCTTTCTTCTCTGTTGTATTCTCGTTGTCTGTGCGTATAGCTGCAAGCTCATTCTGCAAATCATTTACATCTATACCGCTTTCGGACAAAGTTTCCATACCACTTTCCGCTTCTGCAAAACCTTTGCTAATTTCTTCATTTGCATCCTCCATTGTATGCTTCTTGCTTGTATCAAGGACTTTCTCAACAGTGAAGTCCGTAGCGAGGAAATGGACTTCAAGTTTCATCTGCTCAGAAGAGTCCACCTTCAGCGTAACATCAACAAGGCTATCTGCAGGTATAAGGGTATCAATATCATCACCTGTAATGACAACATCTGCGACATGCTCATAGAAAGAAGCAGATTTACCTTCTGCCTCCGCGAAATCATCAACTTGATGAATTGGCACAATCAACACATCGCTTGAAAGACCTGGACGCAGTTGATTGGTGGTTCTCAAGTCATTGATTACACCCGTTGCTGGCAACGGCTTATTCTTTTCCAATCCCTTTGCCATACGGAAAACACCGCGCTTCTTATCTTCATTCCAAGTGGCTATACCTATATTATAAGGTAATGGTGCAGCTCCTACAACTGAGCCTTGAATTATCGTGATTTCATTAGGGAAACAAGGTAGGGAATTGCCTTTGTCATCATAGCATGATATATTAAACGAATTTGCCTTGCCCTCTAACAGGTTTAATTCTACTACATCACCATTAGAATTAATCTCCACCTTTCCGCTCGCCCATGCCTTGTCTCCTCTTACAAACTCAACGAAAACCTTATTGAAAGCCGAACCATCAGTGAGACAAACTGGTACATATTCTGTCATTTCAACTGTGGTTGACTCATAGCTGACATCAAGTTTAACTGTTCCGACTTTGATTTCATCATCTGAAACCTCAGCGTCCAATGTTGAAGCATAGAGGGCAGCACCAGTTGCAACAGCCGTCATAGGGTCTATGCTTGTGTCAACATTCTGAGTAACCTGTTCTCTCAACATTTGACGGATGAGAGGACTATGCGTCGGACCGCCAACAAGAATCAGTTTTGTTATTTGCGAACCATTCAAGTTGTTGCGTTGAACAAGATTTTTACATATGTCAACAGCCTTTTGAAAGTAAGGACGCATTACGTCGAACACTTGTGCTTGAGTAAGTGTTAGGTCAAGTTCTATCTCCTCACCATCTTCATCCTCACCAAGATCACCCAAGTTGGAGATAATATCCTCATGGTCTTTGAAGGAAAGTTGATTTTTTGCATCTTCAGCGTATGTTTTCATTGCATCACGAAGAACATCCTTCTTTTCCTCATCCTGCAAATAACCATCTATAGCATAATTCTCTTGTAAGTATGGTATAATAATATTGTCAACAATGGCATAGTCCAAGTTCTTTCCCCCAAGATAGTTGTCGCCCTCTGTATCGAAAACTTGCATTATGCCGTCCTCAACTTTTAGTAAAGCAGCGTCAAATGTTCCGCCACCGAAGTCAAAGACCATCCATGTTCCGTTTTTCTCATCGGAAGAAACTCCATATGCCATAGATGCCGCAATAGGCTCCTGAAGCAACTCACAATGCTTAAAACCTGCCATCTTTGCTGCTTCCATTGTGGCAGTCTTTTGATTGACCGTAAACTTTGCTGGAACAGTAATAACTACCGAGCTAAATGTTTCGTCAGTAACAAAAGATTTCAGAGTCTTCAATACTTCCGCAGACAACTCCTCAGAAGAAAAACTCTTGTTCAAGTTTGCGCATGTATATTGAGTGTCGGTTGCCATCGTACGCTTGAACTCAACGTATGTATTTGAAGCACCTTTGTGCCATGACTTTGTAGCACGACGCTTGTCTTGCTTCATCGTATTATAGGCACTGTCACCAGCTTTTATCGAGCCTTTCTTATTCACAGATATGCAAGAAGGCATCGTATCCTTCAATACATCTGTTTTGATTACGACAGGTTCTCCTTTTTCCATGCGGCAGATAGCGGAATTTGTTGTTCCGAGATCTATGCCATAGTCTATTTTATTCCTTGCCATGATATTTTGTTTTTTAGATGTTTTGGCTTACGGTTATTTGAGCAGCTTGTATCATTTGCCCGTTATAGTTTATTTGTGGTTTTGTTATGCCGGTGATGATTTGCTTTCCTTCCTCCAAATCTTCATCAACAACGAAATTTGCGATAACTTTCATGCCTTCATTATATGGCTTTCCAAGCATATCAACAATCTCATAACCATTGGCTTTGAAATTGTCTTTTATGCGCTCCACAGCTTTTGCCAACTGCTTATAGCCCTTGATTGAGGAATCCATGCGCGACATATTCAACTCTATTCTTACAATTTCGTCGGCAACTTTTAAGGCGAGTGAATGGTCTGGTTTACCATTACCCTCTGTTTTCGGAGCATTAGCAATTTGCCTGTCAAACAGTTCCAACAGTTTATCGTCAAGTTTTATTGATTCTTCTTGCATTTTTTCTTGCGCAATTTGCAACGCATCCTGCGCCTTACGCACTTCATCAATAGATGTATTACCCGATTTTATGCGTTTTGCCAATCGGGAAGTTACGCCCACTATGATAAATAACAACAGTATAGCAATGATGCAAACCAACAGAGTGCGGCTTTGCAAGGTCTCTTGGTTTGCCTGCACGTTACTATTAGTCTTGTCTATCATGCCATTCACATTCTTACGATCGGCAGATTGAGTTTCTGTCAATTGTTTGCAAGTATTGCGCAAACTGTCGATAACTGCGCTTTGGATATTGGTCTCGCTTTTGAGAGTTTGTATTATTCTGTCGCTCTCTTTCTGCTTATCCTTCAATCTGCATAAATCATTTGCAGTACGTGACTGCTTACTCTGCAAAGTGACACACTTTTCCTCCAATGATTTAATCTTATCATTGTCAGATGATGGTTTAGCTGTGGTTAACTGAAAACTTAACACAGATAGTAATATGATAATAAATATTCTCTTCATCATTATTTGTATTTGTTTTTTATACATGAAATGAATCCATCAAGACTTTTTCTTATAAATTTGTTTATCAATGTGTGATTTTTAAGTTTATCAACAAGTTTAGGTGAATATTTATAGTAGGTCTTTATAAACCATTTGCCCCAATTCCTTTGAGCAAGATACAAATCTCTGAAATGCCTTAATATCTGAACTTGAGGGTGCTCATAGTCACCGTAAGCCATAGTTGCAATGTAACAAGCGCCATCGTCGCTTGGATTCAGACGTCTATTCATGCTTACTAATGTTGAACTATTGCTATTGTAATATTGACTGGTCTTCGTATCCATGTCAATGTTTCCTATGATTCCCATAGCTGAAATGGCTGCAGAAATGACAGGTTTTAATCTATCAGCATTGCCAAGCGATAAGCTCTGTTGCATGTTGATAATTTCAACAATAGCATTAACTGCCGCAGAAACCACAGCAGATGTCACTTTGATATACAAATCATTAGAGAATCCCAATTTCTCTTTCATCCTATTTATATAAGGGATACTTTTTTCAACTAATCCCTGAACATCAGAAATAGAAAGGCATAATCCAAACATTATTATTGAATATTTATCATGACCTCCTTCACCTCGAAGTTGCTTAATAATATTCATTAGAAATTTGATTTCATTCCGAACTGCATATTCAGGTCCAACTTTTTCAAGTGTATCTACATTTTCTTTACATCTATTTTTTACCAAGTTTCCAACTGCAACAGACAGAGCATACTTTTGAAGAATCATTGCATTATGTGGGGCATCATCATCATTTGTATTATTATAGTAGTCGATTCCGCACTGAAGAATTTCTTGCGCTAACTTATCTGCTATCACCTCATATTGTATATCAGATACAGAAAGTAACCTCCTCAAATCAGAAAGCATATCTTTTGTGCTTCTCATCAGAGTTCTTCCTGCTTCCAACCTTGCAGTAGCACCTTTACCTTTTGATTTGTGTGCAACATCAATAGCACCTTGAATGTTGGTTATGATAGGCTTTACAGCTTTATCTTTGATATAATCTTTCCATGTCGTATTTGTTATAAAAGACGAAAGCTTATTTGCTCCAATTTCATCGTACAATACATCAATGAAAGAGAAGGTCAGGTCAGAAAGATTAAAGTTTCCTCCCATCCCAACAACAGCAACAACCAATTGATTTATATACTGCGTGTTGCTGTACAGAGTTTCAGCTATAGAAATGGCTCCAGCATATTTACCACACATCAATGCACATACTATACGATTTTGTAAAGACGATGCACATTCTCTCTTTCGCCAAATATCCTCAGCTTTATCTATTTCACCAGCGATAAGATGATTAAATGCCACATCATCCAATGGTGTCATTTTTACAAACCAAAACTGAGCATACAAGATTTGGTCTTTGGGCAAGGTTAACTTAGCATCAGCATCTGTAACAGAAACTTCAGTACGATTAATTGACGATAGATATTGTGGTAGGTCTAAAGGAAACGAAACAGGCTTGCCAACCTTCAAAAACGCTTTCATGCGATTATGGTTAGCCAACCTTTCTTTTGTAGGAGAGTTTGAATAGACACCTAATAGACGGTAAGGATTGTTTTGTAGTATATTCATACTTATTCCGTTAACAAATAAAGTCAACTGACTCCTTCGTTGACGAAATCCACTCACTTATATATACAAAAAGAAACGTGGAGCCTGTCCTGTCACTCGTTCCACATTCTGAAGGCCTTCGCATTGCCCTGTTCGTCGAAACGAGCAACGCCGAAAGCCCCACGTAGATGTAAGTATATAGTAAACCACATTAACAACGAACGACAAAATCGTCCGAAGCCAATGATGGCTGTATACAATACACCCCATGAGGCGTTCCCGTTGCTTTGTTTTTGACGAACAGATGAAGTTGCGAAGTTCTCAGAATGTCAAAACCAAAGCGTACAGTTACGCCTTATATGTATATATGTCTGCCCAACCT
>ERZ1031095.433-NODE-433-length-14068-cov-12.956826_pt1 | contig 14068 bp, 8 predicted proteins | sample MGYA00517108_ERZ1031095 | MGnify/ENA primary metagenome ERZ1031095 (study PRJEB33719, sample SAMN04261275) | wastewater metagenome | biome: rural village; feature: human; material: feces | host: Homo sapiens | place: El Salvador | collected 2013-01-07 ... | reverse complement strand
CGCATACCTTCCGCAGGTGTTGCTCACAGGCGGATACATGGCCACCAATCCTAACGTCTATAACGGATTCGAGCGCAAGCTCTCCGGCGTGTGGAATGTGGGCGTAATGGTGAGAGTGCCGTTATGGAACTGGATGGAAGGCTCTTACAAGGTGCGTGCCGGTCGCATTGCCACACGCATAGCCGAAATGGAGCGTGAGGACCTCGGAGAGAAGATTGACCTCCAGATCAGCCAGTGCCAGTTTAAGCTCAAGGAAGCCAACCGCCGTCTGGTCATGGCAATGAAGAACGTGGAGAACGCTGACGAGAATCTGCGCTGTGCTACAGTAGGATTCAAGGAAGGAGTGCTACAGACCACTGATGTAATGGCGGCACAGACAGCATGGATGCAGGCGCAGTCGCAGAAGATTGATGCTGAGGTGGATGTCCGTCTATCACAGGTGAACCTCAGAAAGGCGCTCGGCGTATTGCAATAACATCATTTAAATATTCTACTGAAAACATTATTATGTCAGAAAAAAAGCAACATAAGAACATCATTATCACAGCAGCCTGCACAACACTCGTCGTTGCCGTGGTGGCTGTGATTGGCGCTATGTCGATAAAGCAGGAACCTGAGACCATCCAGGGACAGGTGGAGGTTTCGGAGTACCGCGTGTCGAGCAAGGTGCCGGGACGTATCCTCGAAATACGTGTGAAGGAGGGCGACTACGTTAACGTGGGCGACACGCTTGCCATACTGGACGCTCCCGAAGTACGCGCAAAGATGACCCAGGCACAGTCGGCTGAGAACGCCGCTGCCGCTATGGACGAAATGGCTAACAACGGTGCACGTCAGGAGCAGGTGCGTGGAGCATTCGCTGTCCTGCAGCAGGCAAAGGCAGGACTGGAGATAGCACAGAAGTCGTATAACCGCGTGCAGCGACTCTACGACGAGGGCGTTATGACAGCCCAGAAGCGTGATGAGGCTTTCGCCAACTACAAGGCGCTGGAGGCGCAGGTGAAGGCAGCGCAGAGCCAGTACGACATGGCTCGTAACGGAGCGCGTTCCGAGGAAAAGAAGGCTGCTGCAGCACAGGTGAACAGAGCCAAGGGCGCTGTGGCTGAGGTCAATTCATACATACACGAGACAATGCAGATAGCGCAGATGGCTGGTGAGGTGAGCGACGTCTATCCGAAGGTGGGCGAGCTTGTCGGAACTGGTTCGCCCATCATGTCCGTATCGCTCATGAACGACATCTGGGGAACCTTCAATGTGCGTGAGGACCAGCTGGACGGCATGAAGGTGGGCAGCATCGTCACCGCTTTCGTCCCTGCCTTCAAGAAGGAGATACGCATGAAGGTATACTACATCAAGGACCAGGGGTCGTATGCCGTGTGGAAGGCAACAAAGTCGAACGGTCAGTATGATCTCAAGACCTTCGAGGTGAAGGCTCGTCCGATGGACAAGCTGGAGGGACTGCGTCCGGGTATGTCGCTGATACTTAAGAGATGAATATCATAAAACGAATATTACATATTGCCCTGCGCGAGTGCAGGAGAATGAAGGCGAACCGCATGTATCTCTTCTGCATGATCGTCTTCCCGGTCTTCGTGACCTTCTTCTTCACCTCGCTCATGGACGAAGGACAACCTCAGGACATGCCGGTGGGCGTGGTGGACCTCGACAATTCCAGCACCACGCGAAAGCTGACTCGTCTGCTCGACTCGTTCCAGTCCACTAAGGTGGTGGCGCATTATCCGAGTGTGGACGAGGCTCGGCATGCCGTGCAGAAGGGCGACATCTACGGATTCGTCTACTTCCCCAAGAACACCACGGCAGACCTGCTGGCATCACGCCAGCCCACCATATCCTATTATTACAGCTACGCCTCGCTGACCGCAGGATCGCTGGTGTTCAAGGACCTGAAGACAATGGCTACGCTCGGTTCGGCAGCTGTGGGCAAGCAGGTGATGACCGCCAAGGGATATACGGACCGTCAGATAATGGCGTTCCTGCAGCCCATCGTGCTCGACACGCACACTGTGGGCAATCCGTGGGTGAACTATAACGTTTATCTCACCACGATGCTCGTGCCTACGTGTATGCTGCTCCTCGTGTTTCTCATCACGGCTTACTCGTTAGGAACCGAACTGAAGCAGCAGACGGCTAAGCAACTCATGGAGATGTCCGCAGACAATCCGTTCGTGGCTATAACCGGAAAAATGCTTCCGCAGACGATGGTGTGGCTGCTCGTTATGGGCTTCTACCTTTATTATGTCTTCGGCGTGCAGGCATTCCCTCACCCCGGCGGATGGCACATATTGCTGATGCTCGGCATGCTTGCCGTGTTGGCGGCGCAGGGATTCGGCATCTTCATGTTCGGACTGTTCCCGTCGCTGCGCATGTCGATGAGTTTATGCTCGCTTTGGGGCGTACTCAGCTTCTCAATGGTGGGCACGGCGTTCCCCACGCTTGCCATGGATCCGGAGCTACAGGTTCTCGCCAATCTTTTCCCGATGAGGCATGTCTTCCTTGTCTACGAGATAGCCGCCTTTGGAGGTTATCCGCTTATGGACGTAGCGACAAATATCATAGCCCTTGTGCTCTTTGCGTCGGCACCGCTGCTGGTGATGCTGCGCATCGGAAAGGCATTGAAGGTATACGTCTATATGCCGTAGAACACCACTAATCATCAATACTGAACAACTAACAATAAGGGATGTCAAGAAAAATAATCACTTACATCATAGACGTTGCAAAGGTCTGGATGCACGAGTATAAGCAGATTTTCAAGGATGAGGGCACGCTGCTCTTTGTCATCCTTGTGCCTCTGCTTTATCCCGTGCTCTATTCCTGGATATATAACAATGAGGTGGTGAAGGAGGTGCCCGTGGCTGTAGTAGACTGTTCGCACAGCGCAATGGCAAGAGAGTTTGTGCGCCATTGTGACGCTTCTTCAGACGTGAAGGTGGCGTACAGATGCAACAGCCTGGAGGAAGCCAAGGACCTTGTGGGCCATCAGAAGGTATACGGCGTGATATACATGCCGGAAGATTTCGGCACACGGCTCGGACGCATGGAGCAGGCGCATGTCAGCGTATACTGCAACATGGGACTGATGCTTACCTATAAAGCCATCTTCCAGACATGTACGGCGGTGGCTGCCGACCTCAACTCTCGCATTCAGATAGAACTCTCCGGCGCTTATACGGCAAGAGAAGGAGAAATAACGGCGAGTCCGATAAACGTACGCGACGTACCGATGTTTAACAATACGGGAGGATATGGCAACTTTATCCTGCCTGGTGTGCTTGTGCTCGTGCTGCAGCAGGTTCTGCTTCTCGGCATTGGCATGGCTTACGGCACGTCCTACGAGAAGCACGGATTTGTGCGTCTCAAGCCGATGCTCGAACGCAACTTCGGTCTTTCGCGCATCATGGTGGGCAGGACATTAGGCTTCCTTGTGCTCTTCGTGATGCTGTCAGCATGGGTGTTGTTGGCAATACCGCGCATCTTCAACTTCGTGCACATAATGCCTCGCGGCGAGTTCCTGCTCTTCACCATACCGTATCTTCTCGCCTGCATCTTCTTCGCCATAACCTTCTCGTTCATAGTAAGGCAGCGAGAGAATGTCATGCTCCTCGTGGTGTTCACATCCGTGCCCTTCCTCTTTATGTCGGGCGTGTCGTGGCCTAAGAGCAACATTCCCGAAATATGGCAATTGACCAGCTGTCTCTTCCCGTCCACATTCGGCATTCAGGGCTTCATAAAGCTCAATACCATGGGTTGTCTCTTCTCCGACATCTGGCCGGAGATAAAGGCGCTGTGGATGCAAGTGATAGTCTACGGAGCACTTGCCACGCTCGTGACGAGGTGGCAGGTTAGGAGAAGTTAAGGTATATGTTTGAGAGTTGAAAGTTGGGAATTGAGAGTTATGATATGCTATAAAGCTTATTGATTGCTATAATTGTTTATACTTATAAAAAGTAATCATAACTCTCAACTCTAAATTCTCAACTCTCAACTAATCATATCTCTCAATTTATTGTTGTAAGTTGTTATTTTATCTTTACTTATACCACGGAATTGGATTTTTTTCTCTAATTTTGCACATTTGAAAGAGTGGCACTTTAGCGCGACGGCGTTAAGGGCGCTTTTATTATGCAAAACGAAATCTATAATAATAAGGAATAGAGATGAAAAAGAAAATCCAGTTCAGTCTCGTTTATCGAGATATGTGGCAGTCTTCCGGAAAGTTCCAGCCACGTAAAGACCAGTTGGAGCGCATCGCTCCCGTCATCATCGATATGGGTTGCTTTGCCCGCGTTGAAACCAACGGCGGAGCCTTCGAGCAGGTTAATCTGCTTGCCGGCGAGAATCCAAATGATGCGGTACGCGCTTTCTGCAAGCCTTTCAACGAGGTAGGCATCAAGACCCACATGCTCGACCGCGGTCTCAACGCCCTCCGCATGTATCCCGTACCTGACGATGTACGTGCCCTTATGTATAAGGTAAAGGCAAAGCAGGGTACCAACATCACACGTATCTTTGACGGTCTGAACGACGTGCGCAACATCATCCCCAGCATCAAGTGGGCTAAGGAAGGTGGCATGACTCCCCAGTGCGCACTCTGCATCACCAACTCTCCTGTACACACTCTGGAGTACTACATGAACATCGCTGACCAGCTCGTCGCTGCCGGCGCTGAGGAAATCTGCCTCAAGGACATGGCTGGTATCGGTCAGCCCGCATTCCTCGGCAAGCTCACAAAGATGATCAAGGACAAGTATCCTGAAATCATCATCCAGTATCACGGCCACTCAGGTCCTGGTCTGTCAATGGCTTCCATCCTCGAGGTCTGCAACAACGGCGCAGACATCATCGACACAGCCATCGAGCCGCTTTCATGGGGTAAGGTACATCCGGACGTTATCTCTGTTATCAGCATGTTGAAGAACGAGGGCTTCGAGGTTCCCGAAATCAACATGTCAGCATATATGAAGGCTCGTGCCCTCACTCAGGAGTTCATCGACGAGTGGCTCGGTTACTTCATCAACCCCGGCAACAAGATTATGTCATCGCTCCTTCTCGGCTGCGGTCTCCCCGGCGGTATGATGGGATCAATGATGGCTGACCTTGGCGGTATGCGCACCACTATCAACAACGTACGCAAGAAGAACGGCGAGGACGAGCTTTCTATGGACGACCTCCTCATCAAGCTCTTCGACGAGGTGGAGTATGTATGGCCGCGCGTAGGTTATCCTCCATTGGTGACACCGTTCTCACAGTACGTGAAGAACATCGCCCTCATGAACCTTCTCACCATCGAGCAGGGCAAGGGTCGCTTCGTAATGATGGACGACTCGATGTGGGGTATGATTCTTGGAAAGTCAGGAAAGATTCCTGGAACCATCGATCCCGAACTCGTTGAGCTTGCCAAGAAGCAGGGTCGCGAATTCACAGACGTTGACGCTCACACTCTTCTCACAGACGCCCTCGACTCATTCCGCAAGGAGATGGACGAGAACGGATGGGAGTATGGTCAGGACGACGAAGAGCTCTTCGAGCTTGCCATGCATCCGGAGCAGTATCGCAACTATAAGAGCGGTCAGGCTAAGAAGAACTTCCTCGCTGACCTCCAGAAGCTCAAGGACGCCAAGCTCGGCGCCAATCTTTCTCCCGAGCAGCTCAGCGCTTACAAGCACGCTAAGGCTGACGCCATCGTTGCTCCCGTTAAGGGCGACATCTACTGGGAGTTCTCTGGCGAAGGCGAGTGCGCACCCACTGTTGAGCCGTTCATCGGCAAGGAGTATAAGGAAGGCGACGTTCTCTGCTACATCCAGGCTCCTTGGGGCGAATTCGTAGAGGTACCAGCTGCTCTCGGTGGCAAGATTGTCGAGATCAACGCCAAGCGTGGTTCGAAGGTATCTAAGGGTGACGTTATCGCCTACATTGAGCGCGATCACGAGTAATCTTATATATGTACGAAACAATAATTGACAAATACTACGGAGGATGTGACGCATTGCGCCACATCCTCGTTACGCATAGCGAATCTGTGGCGCGTCGTGCGCTGCAGATAGCTTCTCAACACCCTGAACTAAACATCGACACCGACTTCGTACGCGAAGCTGCCATGCTTCATGACGTCGGAATAATACGCGTGGACGCACCGTCCATTGAATGTTACGGCACGGAGCCGTACATCCGCCACGGTGTCTGCGGCGCCGAACTCCTTCGTTCGGAAGGAATAGACGAGAGCTACGCTCGCATTTGCGAACGCCATACAGGAGCAGGACTCACACTTGACGACATCGTCTCGCAGAACCTGCCGCTGCCTCATCACGACCTGCAGCCCGAAACCATCGAGGAGAAACTGATATGTTACGCGGACAAGTTCTACTCGAAGTCACACCTCTCCCGCGAGAAGACCATCGAGCAGGCTGAGAAAAGCCTCGCAAAGTTCGGTGGCGAAACACTTGCAAGGTTCAGAGCAATGAAAGATATCTTTGAACCGGAAAAGTAATTTGATATAACAAAAGAAACTGAAATTGAGAACAAAGACCCTCATAGCCCTATTGCTCTGCGTTGTCGTCTTCGTGATGGCAAGCTCTGTTGCGCCCTTGTCGCAAAAGCGTAAGAGCAAGAAGGAACTACGCGACTCTATTGAGACGGCAGAGCTTAACATGGAGGCTGACAGCATCTTGCGCGACTCCCTGGGAAGGGAGATTGTGGACACCACGAAGATGGACTCCATGCAGCTTGCTATCTATCATCATAACCGTGCCATCGACGATTCCATTCGTCTTGACTCGATTAACCGTCAGCGTGCCAACGGCATCAATTCGCCTGTGCAGTATTCTGCGGAAGACTCGCTCGTCTACGACGCTACGTCAAAGACAGCACGTCTCTACGGTGCTTCTACTGTGAAGTATGAGAACATGGACCTCGCTTCGGAGAAGATACACATGAGCATAGACTCGTCCGTAGTGCATGCCACGGGAGCGCGAGACACCACCGACACCACTGGCTTAAAGTTTATTGGTACGCCTGTCTTCACGATGGGAGCCGACAAGTATGAGAGTGATACGATGGCGTTCAACTTCAAGACAAAGAAGGGTCTTATATCAAAGGTATACACTCAGCAGGAGGACGGTTTCCTCCAGAGTGAGATATCAAAGCGTAACGCCAACGGCGACATTTATCTGCAGCACGGACGTTACACGACTTGCGATGCCAAGCATCCCGACTTCTACATTGCCCTTTCTCGCGCCAAGGTGCGCCCCGGCAAGGACGTGGTGTTCGGTCCTGCATACCTTGTTGTGGCTGACGTGCCTCTGCCGCTTGCCATTCCTTACGGCTTCTTCCCATTTACCAAGAGCTATTCTTCCGGCTTTATCATGCCTACGTACGGCGATGAGAACAGCCGCGGATTCTATCTGCGCGACGGTGGCTACTATTTTGCCATCAACGACAAGATGGACCTCAAGCTGTTAGGCGAAATCTATACAAAGGGTTCGTGGGGACTGTCTGCGGCGTCTAACTATAACAAGCGCTATCGCTTTAACGGCAGCTTCTATGTAAGCTATCAGGACACCAAGACTGGTGATAAGGGAATGCCCGACTTCTCACGTCAGAAGAGTTTCAAGATTCAGTGGAGCCATCGTCAGGACTCGAAGGCAAATCCTTACAGCTCGCTCTCGGCAAGCGTAAACTTCGCCACGTCAAGCTATGAGCGCAACAATCTCAACTCGCTCTACAATCCGCAGACGCTGACCCAGTCGACACGTACATCTTCTGTATCGTGGAGCACGACCTTCTCAAGCATCGGACTCTCGCTCAGTTCCACAGCCAACCTCTCGCAGAACATGCGCGACTCAAGCATCGCCATGACTCTGCCTGACCTCAACATCTCGATTTCACGCTTCTATCCGTTCAAGAGGAAGCATGCCGTAGGCGACGAGAAGTGGTATGAGAAGATTTCGATGTCGTACACCGGACACATCTCCAACAGCATCAACACGAAGGAAGACCGCTTCCTCCATTCCAATCTGATCAAGGACTGGCGAAACGGATGGAACCACTCTATTCCTATCAGCGGCAACTTCACTCTCTTCAACTACCTCAACATTTCGCCGTCGTTCAACTTCACCGACCGCATGTATACCAACAAGGTGATGCGATTTTGGGACGACACCAGACAGCGTGAGGTGTGTGACACCATCTACGGATTCAACAACGTCTATAACTATAACCTCTCGATAAGCGCATCCACGAAGATGTATGGCTTCTACATCCCGAGCCGTAAGATATTCGGCGACAAGATTCAGGCTGTTCGTCACGTTATTACGCCGTCGGTGAGCTTCAGCTATGCGCCTGACTTCTCTGCCAGCCGTTACGGATATTACAAGACGTATCAGAAAACCAATGCCGACGGTTCGGTGGACCTCGTGGAGTATTCGCCTTACAGCGGACAGCTGTTCGGTGTGCCTGGTAAGGGAAAGACCGGCAACATCAGCTTCGACCTCTCCAACAACGTGGAGATGAAGATAAAGTCTGACAAGGACTCAACTGGATTCAAGAAGCTCAGCATCATCGACGAGCTGGGACTCTCAATGAGCTACAATATGGCTGCTAAGGAGAAGCCGCTCAGCGACCTCTCCATGCGAATCCGCCTGAAATGGTGGAAGAACTATACGTTCAACATGACGGCAGTCTTCGCTTCCTACGCCTATGAACTCGACAAGAACGGACATCCTTATGTGGGCAACCACACGCTTTGGGGCATGGGCAAGTTCGGTCGTTTCCAGGGAACGTCGCAGAACTTCTCATTCACACTCACACCTGATAAGATAAAGAAGTGGTTCGGTGGCGGTGACGACAAGGACGACAAGAAAAAGAAGAACAAGGACGATGAGGACGGCATGGACACCGATATTGAGTCGAACGTGGACGACACAATGGTGGCTGGACAGCGCGGTGCCAAGAATAAGAGTGGCGGTGGCAAGGCAGAGACCGATGCCGACGGCTACATGCGTTTCAATATGCCGTGGTCGCTGACCTTCGGATATGGTATCACGATGAGAGAGAACACAAGCGGAAAGTTCAACACCAAGTCAATGCGCTATCCGTATAAGTTCACTCAGAACCTCAACGTCAGCGGCAATGTTCGCCTCAGCGACGGATGGAACATCTCGTTCTCATCAGGTTACGACTTCGAGAGAAAGGAACTCTCAATGACGACGGCTTCGCTTCAGCGCGACCTCCACTGCTTCAATATGTCGTGCTCTGTGGTGCTCGCTCCGTACACGAGCTACAACTTCTCGTTCCGATGCAACGCAGCCACGTTGACAGACGCGCTTAAATACGACAAGCGTTCGGGATATAGCAACGCTGTAGAGTGGTATTAAAATAGAATCATACAATAAAAAAAGGAGAGTCCTGTGAAAGATTCTCCTTTTTTTATTGTGATTGCATGAGCTTGCGGGGCTAACTAAGGAGGCTATGGCGTCCCGCCGTAGCCACGCACCCACGGACAGTTAATAGAGTGTGAGCAGATTGGAGTTAGTTCTCTGGATAATCCTTTGAAGTATGCTTTCATTGCTCACAAGTATAGATGCCGTGCCTGTCATTCCGCTGACGAGATTATACTTGCAATCCGTTATCATTACCTGTGCCGTGAACACGCTGCCTTCTGCCGTTTGTAGAGGTGTATGCGATGTGGTTGTTATTACACCATTGGCTACTCCGTAGGTTTCAGCATCGTAACCCTCAACTTCGATGTTCGCTGTCATTCCTCTTGCTATCGTATTCACATATTTATAAGGAATTTCTATTGTGCCTTGACTGGCATTTGTCATCTGTATATTTGCACTGATGGTTTCGGGATAAGGTATAAAGTATGCACCAATCAGCAATCCCAATATCACAAAGGTGATGATTGTGATACCATAACGGACAATCCTTGACGGTATCTCACCAATGATATGTCTTACCTTTTCGCTGCGGAGTTCTATCTTGTTGTCTGCCATAATCTTCCTTTCTGCTTTTAGTTGCCCAATTCTAATTGATTCTTCACAAGGTTATAGTATGCGCCTCGCTTTGCCGTGAGTGCTTCGTGGTTACCGATTTCCACCACCTTGCCTTTATCAATAACTATTATCTGGTCAGCATTTTTGACTGTCGATAACCGATGGGCAACCACCACAACTGTGCGACCTTTGTAGAAATCATCAAGGTTCTCAACTATTGTTCTCTCATTTTTTGCATCAAGTGCATTGGTAGCTTCATCCAGGAATATGAAATCCGGATTCTTATAAACAGCGCGGGCTATAAGTATGCGCTGTTTCTGACCTTGGCTCAATCCAACTCCATCACGCCCGATAATAGTGTTGTACTTCAGAGGAAGCCCCATAACATAGTCATGAATATTTGCAATTTTTGCAGCTTGTTCAAGCCGTTTTACATCTATTTCGCCATCATCGACAGCTATATTCCGGGCTATAGACTCAGAGAATATCACTCCATCCTGCATGACTACTCCACAATGACGACGCCACCATTTGAGGTTATATTCGTTGATGTTACGTCCAGCGATAGAGATTGAACCAGACATGACCCGATAGTAACCGAGCAAGAGTTTGATTAGGGTGGTTTTTCCACTTCCTGATGCTCCTACTATGGCAGTCACTTTTCCTTCTGGAATGTCAAAAGATATGCCCTCAAGTATTTTCTTCAATGCGTGAGGGTCGTATTTGAAATCTATGTTCTCAATGTTGATCGATTTTTTAGCATCAAATGTTTTTGCCTGATTCTCTTTGGATTCCTCATTCTTACCTTCATGAATCTCATTGATTCGTTCAAGGGAAATCTTCACATCCTGTAAAGAATAGATAAATGACATAAACTGCTCTACCGGCGAGTTGAGCTGCCCCACGATATATTGGATGGCAAGCATTGTACCCAGTGTAATCTGACCGTTTATTACAGCAGTAGCCGCAAAAACTGTTATCAGTATATTTTTGACCTCATTAATGAATATGGACCCAGCTTCCTGTGTCTGTTGCAGTTTCAATGATTTCATCTGAACTTTGAACAAGTCGGCTTGTGTATCTTCCCATTCCCACCGCCTACGTTGCTCACAATCCTGCAGTTTTATTTCCTGCATTGACGTGATAAATTGATATGTCTTGTTTTGGTTAATCGCTTGCTGTTCGAATAATTCATAATCTAGCACCTTGCGACGCCGTAGAAATGAGGATATCCATAATGCGTATATAATGCTTCCCGCAACAAATACGCAGAAAATGATTTTATCATAAATAAACAAGACAATGCCAAATGTAAGGAAACTCAGAAATGTGAAGATAACATTCAAGACCTGTCCTGTGAGAAAATTCTGAACACGTGCATGATCCCCGATACGCTGCATCAAGTCCCCCATCAGTTTAGTGTCGAAGAATGACATCGGCAATTTCAGCAATTTGATAAAGAAATCACTTACTAATGAGATGTTTATCCGCATGGAGATATGAAGAAGCAACCACCTTCTAATAAAATCAGTTGCAGTCATCCCGATAACAATCATCAATTCTCCAAGTAGTACAAGCCAGACAAATCCAATATCATTATGTTTTATTCCTATATCAACGATTGCCTGAGTCAAAAATGGCATGATGAGCTGAAGTAAGCAACCGAGCAAAAGTCCCAAAATTATTTGAATAAAATAGTTCTTATATTTTGAAATGTAATTCCAAAGAAATTTAAATGAAATATCAGTGTTCATTGCTCTTGATTGTCTAGAAAACAGCTTGTTAGGCTTTAATTCAAGAATAACCCCGAACTTGTGTGAGTTAGACTCAGAACTTGCCCAATGAGACTCAAATTCTGTTTGGTTAAATTCTATAAAACCTTTTGCCGGATCTACTATTTTGTATTTTCCTGTACGCTTTTCATAACCATGATACACCACAAAATGATTTTGATTCCAGTGTAATATACAAGGAATATCTAATTGTTGGATTATTACAGAGTTTGTTTTGCCACAAAACACATCAAACCCAAGACTTTTTGCGGTATTATATATCCCAAGCAATGAAACACCAGCTTTACTTGCATGACATTCCTCATATAATTGGGTAGATGATAACTCTAGTCCGTAAAAATCGCAAATCATTTGAAGACATGCAGCTCCACATTGCATAGAATCCTTTTGCTTGCGGAATTTAATTTTATGTTTTTTTAGCATAACAATCTCAGATTTTAATAGTTGGGCATTCTGTCATCAATAGATTGACTGGTATTTTTTCGGATAGTCCACGAAATAAGTATCCATGGTCGTAAGCTTGAACTTTTGAAGCGGGTTTTCGTGATGTTGGAATAATCACCTTGGTTTGTCATTGTTTTTTCTGCTCTGACACCCCAGAAATAGGGTAGTCCAGCAGAGATATATAAGCTTTTGGTTGTCTGCCATGCTACTTGCACATGTGCTATTGATGGATTCTGATAAGTTGTCTGGCAGACCGCTGTATACGATTTGTTTTTCCATAATATATCCGAATAAACGAAGAATTTGCCAAAATCCCATTTTAAGTTGCCACCAAGCTCAACGATGTCGTTGGATGATGCATGGTAGTATTTTTCCTGTTGCCAATTGCATCTGAATGTGGCCCTGAATCCGTTGGTTCTGAATGTAAATATACCACCTACTCTATAATTGTGCCAAGAGCCGTTGTTGCGATAAGACTGAATAGAATAATCCCCATCGTTTGTTATGAATTTCTCAATCATGTTTTTATGCTGCTTGTATTCCGTAAACAGCCGTGTGGTAAATTTTGAAAACGTTTTGTCATACATCAAGGTCACCCCATGCTTTTCCATAGGTACCAAATACGGATTGCCTTCGATTTTCATCCATGGGTTTGTGGAGTGGTTGAACGTGCTCAGTTGCGAGCTGAGAGGAAGCTCGTTATCAAGATTATAGATTAGACGGACAGCCTGTGATTGCGGAAGATTCAGTCCGACTGTGGCAACAGCACGTGGTCTCCACCATGAATTGCTTCCGTCATTGGTCTGAATGTGCATGTACTGAAGTCCTATAGAACCCATAACAAATAGTCTCTTACACATTTTCGAATACGATGCATAAGAATAGTTGCTCACAAGATTAACATGCGCCTTATCGTGTGGATTGACAGTCTGGTCATAGTTCGCATCATTCGTGTGTACAAAATTGTTACCTCCGGAAATGTTTCCATAGTCATGTTCCGCTCCGTCATAGTCTATCGTCAGTGTGTATTGGTTGCGATTAGATTTTTCAAATTCCCAATATTTCCGTTCGTCAGAATTGACATCTGTTGAATAGACATCATTCCGGCGGTCTTCCTCGTTATACTTACCACGGTTATATTTGGCAAAGGCACTAAATCTGCTGTCGTCATTGAAGCTATGCTCGTAGTAAACTGCACCTAACCATCCGCTTTCGTCAAGTCTGTTGTTTTGTTCTGTATGATAGTCTGAATTGTTATAAACCCCGTGTCCTTCTCCTTTTTTTCTATTATATGACATACGTTTTTTCATAACTCCGGCAAAGTACTCTGTTGGTTTAGGAATCCATTTTAGCAGCAATTGCCCGTCATAGCCAAGTGAGCGGCTTTTACTGTTAAGATCTAAATCTCTACTATTGTTTCCGGAAGCTTCAGAAATAGCATTATTGACTTTATCATTACGCATATAATCGCCCGAGAGATTTCCTGAAATTGCATACTTCGATGTGCCTACTTCAAAATTTGCCGCACCGAATCCCTCTCGCAAAGGAATGTCATGGCGTGTGCGGAAATCAACAAATGTATAAAGCGGCACATTTCTTTTTAGATGAATATCAATAATTTTTGAAACACCCATCTGTAGATATTTGGCATTCACAACTTCTACAATTTCAACAGACTCAATAAACTTAGGATCTATCGGGGCTATACCCGAATTAACGAATTTACCATCTATAAGAATAACTGGACTATCACCCTCATTTGTTTTAACACTTTGCCCCGAAACATCAACATTCAGTAATGGTATTTCAGACAATGCC
>ERZ1031095.431-NODE-431-length-14110-cov-8.262825_pt1 | contig 14110 bp, 7 predicted proteins | sample MGYA00517108_ERZ1031095 | MGnify/ENA primary metagenome ERZ1031095 (study PRJEB33719, sample SAMN04261275) | wastewater metagenome | biome: rural village; feature: human; material: feces | host: Homo sapiens | place: El Salvador | collected 2013-01-07 ... | reverse complement strand
CATTAATTATTTCATTAATTTTTTTGTTAATTATTCGTCAATGTTCATTCTCGTTAGGCCGATAAATTGCAGTTTATCGAACGTAAACGTATTTTTATTGTCAAAAGGTTGGTTATATCATTATTTTTTTAGATTTTAGCACACGAAAAGTCTTTTTAAATGATAAAAATGACATTTCTTTAAGCATGCAATGATAACACATTATTAATAATAACCTAAAAATTACCTGTATGAGAAAAGTTTACCAAAAACTATCACACTTATGGCTTTTGCTCATCGCGTTATTGACTGTGCCCGTTGTGGCAACGGCCCAGGATTTATCGTCAGGTGGCGATGGTGGAAGCACTACCATTAAGTATCAAGAAGACTTTGACTATGACGAGGGCGACTTGCTCAACCAAGACAAGTGGACACAGTATGGCACTAATACAGCTGCTCCTATTCAAGTGGTGAACAAGACGCTTGAGTATGCCAACTATCCTGGTGGCGTAAAGGGCAAGTGCATTCAGATGACACCGACTGTTTCAGGTCAGGACCTCTGCACACGCTTCGACCCGAACGATGAAGGTATAAAGAGTGGCTATGTTTATTATGCGGCCCTCATTAATGTGACGAAGTTGCCTACGAAAGATGCTCCTTCTGCTCAAAACTATGTTATGAGTTTGCTCGTTCGCACTAAGAATTACAATGTTGGCGAGGCTGCTGCTGGAAAATACTTCAGTTCAACAGAACTCGGTCGCCTCTTCATTGTTAAGGCCGACGATAATTCCTATAAAATCGGAATCTCGCGTGGCAGTTCCACAGCCGTGTTAGCAGAAGGAACTTTTGCACTCAACACTACCCAACTTGTAGTCGTAAAGTATGGTGTAAAGACGAGCGATGGTAAAGACGAGGTAAAACTCTATGTTAATCCAACCGACTTTACCAATGAGCCTAAGGAAGCAAGTGCAGAATTTGATGTAAGTGCTACAGGTTCTTCAGTTGGCAATTATGGCCTGCAGGGTTTCGAACTTCGTCAAGGTTCTAATGCTTCGAACCAAGGTCCAGAAATGTATGTAGGCGCACTTCGCATTGCTCAGACCTATGCTGGCCTCTTCGGTGAAAGCAGTGGTGGTGACACTCCTCAACCCGCTACGCCTACTATCAGCGTTAACAAGAACGATACCTTCTTGGCTGATACTTACGTAGGCTATCCCGTTACTAAGACTATCACCGTGAAGGGCGCAGATTTGATCAGCGACGTGACGGTTGCAATTGAAGGCACAGGTGTGACAGCTGACAAGACCACTCTTAGCAAGGAAGAAGTAGAGAGCGCAGAGGGTGCAAAACTCACTTTTACGCTTGATCCTACCGAAGCCGGCGAGGGTACCGTAAAGGTATCTTATAGCAGCGAAGGCGCTGAAACAGTGGAAGTTAACTATAGTTACAATGCCCTTTCATTCACCGACGTAGCAACGCTCAGCGAACTCAATGCTAAGAGCAGTGACAATTATGAAGTATATCGCTATACAGGCGAGGCGGTGGTAAGTTTTATTGACAAAACGGCCAACCGCATCTACGTTCAAGATGCTACTGCTGCAACTGTTATTTCGAATGAAAATTTAAAAATGCCTAATGTAGGCGACAAACTTTCTGGCTTCTTTGGAACAGTTAGTAGCAGTTGGGGTGTAACTACGCTCACTCCCGAATCATTTATGGGACAAGCGGCAATGGGCAACGTACTCAGCACCAACAATGAGATTGAACCCACAGTTGCTACCCTCGCCGAAGTAAAGGCTACTCCTAAGAATTACTTGAACAAACTCGTGCGCATTAATGGCGTAACCATTACGTCTGATAGCGAAACTTTCGCTGAAGGCATGACACAACCTACGCTGAGCGATGGTACCGAAACGGCTAAGATGCGTATATTCAAGGGCACTTCGCTTATCGGTACGGCTATTCCTACGGAAGCGATCGACCTCGTAGGTCTCTCTACCTCAACGGGTGCAGTGATCATTGCACCACGTAGTGCTGAGGACATCAAGACACCTGAAGTAGTTGGCAACCCCGAACTTACCATTACACCCGCTCAGTTCGACATGGCGGCTGGCAAGGTAGGTCAAACCACTGAGGTGGGTACCATTCACATCAGCGCGAAAAACATGCCCGCAGCTACTACGCTTGAGATTACAGGTGCTAACCGCGCTATGTTTGCCACTTCGGTAACGGAGATTAAGAAGGGAACAAGTGAGACAGATGTTGTCATCTCTTATAACCCGACTGCTATTGGCAAGCACAGTGCACGTGTCTTTATCGACTGCCCCGAAGTGCCTACACTCTCACAATCTATTACCCTCTCAGCTTACGCCATTGACGAGCAAAATCCGCCCGTTGTTAAGGCCAACGTTGAAAGCGTAAACTTTGAAGCAAAGGCTGGCGAAACGGCAGAACAGACAATCGTGATCCAGACGGCTAACTTGCCCGACTATGCACATGTTAAGTTGGCCAGTGTTGACGTGTTCCGCATCAGTTCTTCTATGTTGATGAAGAATGCCAACACTTCTGTAAAGATTTCTTTCGTTCCGCTGAGTGCTGGCACTTACGACAACGAACTCATCGTTACTACTTTGGGCGCTGATGAGTTACACATTCCTATTAAGGGTGTAGCTACGGACAATACAATGCCTGACAAACCGACTGAGGGTGACCTCCTTCCGCTCGATCCTTCTAACCCCACAACATTGCTCAACGAACACTTTGATAAGGGTGAGAAGAATAAGCCTCTCGCTATTGACGGTTGGAAGAACATTGCTACAAAGGGCACACGTGCTTGGTGGAACTATACGTTCAGCGATACGGACGAGTCAGCTGGCGAACACGTAGCAAAGGTAACGGCTTACGACTCTAAGGTAGAGGACGGTGACGAGACAGAAGCTGAGATGATGCTTGTTACGCCTGCCCTTAACTTTAAGGATGCTGCTTCAAAGGTTTTCACCTTCCGCGTTCGCGGTGACTATTTGACAGACAAGCAGACTGACCAACTCGAGCTCTGCTACATCGATCTCACTGATGGTGAGATGTACATCAGTCCCGTTGGCGGCTTCACAATGCCTTCTACAAAGGACGAGAGCGGTGAATGGTTTGAATATCATGTCGACCTCACCGACCAGCCCATTGCTGACACCTTCTTTATGGCCTTCCGCTTTAAGAGCACATGCGGTCGTAACAACGCTGCTACTTACTACATTGACGATGTAAGTTTCGGCCGCACCGACCTTCCAGTCGTTCGCACTGATGTCGCATCGCTTGCTTTCGAAGCTATTAAGGGCCAAGATGCTACATCAGACGAGGTAACCGTAACGACTCAGAACTTGACTGAACCTATCAAACTCACCTTGGGGGGTGCTAATAAGAGCAAGTTCAAACTCTCTGAGAGTGAACTCCCTGCAGAGGGTGGTGTATTCACTGTTCGTTTCAACTCTGATGCTGAAGGCGTTCATGAAGCATACGTTAAGTTGGCTTCACGTGGCGCAGCCGACAAGTACGTTGTACTGACTGTCAACAACACCTTGCAGACAGGTATTGTTGGCATCGACGTTGCTCCTGCCGACATCACCATATTTGCTCTCAATGGTGTTGCCTTGAAGAGTGGCAAGGCCATCACGCCTGCCGAAGCTATCAAGGGTTTGCCCACTGGCACTTACATCTTGCAGAAGACTGATGCAAACAGCATTCAACGCTTCAAGATTGCAGTGAAGTAATCGCTTATACACATTAATCATAGAAAGCCAAGATAAGGTCTACACCTCTATCTTGGCTTTTTTATTAAACTGCTATTTAGCGGTCTCTCCCTCTCACCCCCCTCCCCGGCTGGGGAAGGGATGAGGGGGAGAGGCCGCTAAATATATAGGTAAACTGCAATCCTTCTTGCGTTCATGAAGGTTTTTCAAATGAAATCTGTAATTTTGCACCTTTAGTGAAAGCAATAACGTATGAACGAAACGATACAGGTAAAGGGAGCGAGGGTAAACAACCTCAAGAACGTGGATATTGACATACCGCGTGACAAACTCATCGTTATAACCGGACTCAGTGGTTCGGGTAAGTCGTCGTTGGCCTTCGATACATTGTATGCCGAGGGTCAACGACGCTATGTTGAGAGCCTTTCGGCCTATGCACGTCAATTCTTGGGCCGTATGCACAAGCCTGAGTGTGACTACATAAAAGGACTTCCCCCTGCTATTGCTATCGAACAGCGTGTGACGAGTCGTAATCCTCGTTCGACCGTGGGCACCAGCACCGAGATATATGAATATCTTCGTCTGCTTTATGCACGCATAGGTCACACTTTCTCGCCCATAAGTGGTGTGGAGGTAAAGCGCCACACCGTGCAGGACGTGATTGACTGCATGCACTCTTACTCTATGGGCACGCGCTTTACCGTACTTGCTCCTATGCGAGTGCGTCAAGAACGTACCTTGCTCCAGCAGCTCAGCATCGACCTTCAACAAGGACTCTCACGTCTCGACGTTGACGGCGAAATGGTACGCATTGAGGACTTTGCCGAACAATTGAAGGCGGGGCAAGTAGTCGTTGACGATGCACCACACGATGAGGCTTTGCCAGCTCCCACGCCTGAGGCTGTGTACTACTCGCTCTCGCAACTCAATCTGTTGATTGACCGCCTTTCGGTAAGTGATGACAAAGACGTGCTTTCGCGTTTAGCCGACTCAGCAGAGACAGCCTTCTTCGAGGGTGACGGACAGTGTATGCTTCGCTTCTATCCCGCCCGTATTCTTCACACCTTTTCTACTCGCTTCGAGGCCGATGGCATTACATTCCGCGAACCTGACGACAATATGTTTTCGTTCAACTCGCCCATAGGCGCTTGCGAGCGCTGCGAGGGCTTTGGCCGCGTAATGGGTATTAGCGAACACCTCGTTGTGCCTGACACATCGAAGAGCCTTATGGATGGTGCTGTGATGTGTTGGCGAGGTGAGAAGATGGGAGAGTGGAAGAATGAGTTTATACGTCGTTGCTCGGTGCGAAAAAATGGTTTTCCTATCTTCGAACCTTATTATAAACTTACGCGCAAACAGAAGGACATGCTTTGGCATGGCGATGCGGCCGAACAACGATTACCTGAAGAAGAGCAAGTAAGCATTGATGCTTTCTTTCGCATGTTAGAGCGCAATCAGTACAAGATACAATATCGTGTCATGCTGGCGCGCTATCGTGGCAAGACGATTTGTCCTGAGTGCCACGGTTCGCGCTTGAAGAAAGATGCTGAATACGTCAAAGTGGGCGGCCGTAGTATCACGGAATTGGTACAACTGCCTATCAAGGAGTTAGTTCCCTTCTTCGACCAGCTCGAACTCAGTGAACACGATGCAGCAGTGGCCAAGCGATTGCTGAATGAGATAAAGAGTCGTCTGCACTTTCTCTCTGAGGTAGGACTCAACTACCTCACGCTCGACCGCCTCTCTAATACGCTTTCGGGTGGTGAGAGTCAGCGCATCAACCTTGCCACATCGTTAGGTTCTTCATTGGTCGGCTCGCTCTACATTCTTGACGAACCGAGCATTGGTCTTCATCAACGCGACACGCGTCGCCTAATCAACGTATTGAAGGAGTTGCGCGACTTGGGAAATACGGTTATCGTGGTTGAACACGATGAAGAGATTATGCGTGCGGCTGACTATATTATAGATATAGGTCCTGAAGCGGGCCGATTAGGCGGACAAGTGGTGTACGCTGGCCCTTTTATGAAGAACGAGAATGAACTCTTGCAGTGTCACCCCGAACTCTTTGATAAGGAGAAGGGAGTATATTACTCACACACGCTCAACTACCTATATGGCCGCGAACAAATCCCCGTACCTACGACTCATCGCACGTGGAATCGTAGCATCATAGTTGAGGGAGCACGCGAGAACAATTTGAAGGGCATTGATGTAACCTTCCCTCTCAACGTGCTAACGGTCGTAACAGGTGTAAGTGGTTCGGGTAAGTCTACCCTCGTGCGCGACATCTTCTATCGGGCTCTTAAGCGGGCTAAAGATGAGGTGGCCGATCGTCCAGGCGAGTTCCGCCGACTGTCAGGCGACATTGATGCCGTGCAGGCCATTGAGTTTGTTGATCAAAATCCTATCGGTCGTTCTTCGCGTTCTAATCCTGTCACTTACGTCAAAGCGTATGACGAGATACGTAAACTCATGGCTGCGCAGCCATTGGCCAAGCAAATGGACTTTACACCAGCTTACTTCTCGTTCAATGCCGATGGCGGCCGTTGTGAGGAGTGTAAGGGCGACGGTGTAGTAAAGGTCGAGATGCAGTTTATGGCTGACTTAGTACTTGAGTGTGAGAGTTGTCATGGCAAGCGCTTCAAGAGCGACGTGCTTGAGGTAAAGTATGAGGGTAAGAATATCTACGATATGCTTGAGATGACTGTCAACCAAGCCATTGAATTCTTTACCGAACATGGTCAGAAGAAGATTGTCAGCCGTTTGCGTCCTTTACAAGACGTGGGTTTGGGCTACATCAAGTTAGGCCAATCCAGTTCTACCCTTTCGGGCGGTGAAAACCAGCGTGTCAAGCTGGCCTATTATTTAGGTTTGGAACGTTCCGTACCTACGCTATTCATCTTCGACGAACCAACCACAGGTCTTCACTTTCACGACATCAACCGTCTGCTCCACGCCTTTAATGCCTTGATTGAGCGAGGCCATAGTATCGTAGTGATTGAACACAATCCTGATGTTATCAAGTGTGCTGACCATATCATCGAACTTGGCCCCGAAGGTGGCAACGAAGGCGGATATCTTATTCAAGGTTAGAGGAGTTTAATAAGTTTAATGGGTTTAGTGAGTTGAGCTTGTTTGCAGTATTAAACCCATTAAACTCATTAAACCCATTAAACTCATTAAACCCATTAAACTCACTAAACTCACTAATTAAACTCACACCCCTCCCCTAATGGACATCTTGCACATCATTACCCAAATGCTGATGATATTCGGCATTGTGTTGGTCGGACTCTTTGCGGCCAAGCGTAATTTGTGGGCGGGCGATCTCGACCGCAAGCTCTCTATCTTTATTATGAACATATCCATGCCAGCACTTATCTTGGCATCGGTTATGGGCAAAGACCTCGCATTCGAAAACTCCGAACTCATCTCACTTGCCGTAGTGGCCGTCGTCAATTACATTGTACTCATCGGTTTGGCTTATCTCATACCCCACTTATTTAAGGTAAACAAAGCCCGAATAGGTATCAGTCGCTTTATGTTAGCCTTTGGCAACGTCAGCTTCATTGGCTACCCTGTGTGCGATGCCGTGTTTGGCTCCAAGGCCGTGTTTTGCGCCTCTGTACTCAATATTCCCTTCAACCTCTTAGTCTTCACTATCGGAGTATCGTTTATAAATGGAGGCAAAGCTAAGAGTGCCTTCTCGCCCCGACTCATATTATCGCCTTGCGTTGTAGCTTCGCTCATTGCTGTAGTAATCGCTGTGGCACGCATTCAGATACCCACGCCCGTGGGAGAGTGGTTTCACCTCTTAGGCGACCTTACCACTCCTTGTGCGCTGCTTATCATCGGTTCCAGTTTGAGCCACATACCCGTGCGCGATATGTTAGGCAATCGTTTTGTCTATTCCATGACGCTGCTTCGCCTCTTCATTCTCCCCTTAGCCGTAGGTGGCGTATTAGCTCTGATGGGGATCAATCCCTTTGTGAGCGACGTAGCTGTTGTGTTGAGTGCCATGCCTGTCGCCACCAATGGTATCATGCTCTGCCTACAATATGGTAAGGACGAGCGCGTAATGACGCAAGGTCTCTTCTTTACCACCTTGCTCTCCGTCATTAGTATCCCATTAGTAGCCTATTTGGCAAGTTTGTTCTAATTCTTAGTTGACGAGTTCTTTTAGTTGACAAGTTAACAAGTTGACGAGTTAACGGGTAAGTTTGAAGGTAACTTACTTGTCAACTCGTCAACTTGTTAACTTGTCAATCAAAATAAAAAAGAAGGAATGCTCTACTTTCTCCTCTCCCTCCTATCCCTCATTGCCGGTTATGCCATTGGCACCTTGCGTTCGCAGCGCGAGGCCATAGCAGCTAAAGCGCAACTCAAGGCCGAACAACAACATGCTGACGAGGCCATGCGCAAACAGGCGCAAGCCCTACGTGCTGAGTTTAAAGCCATGTCCGTCGAAATGATGCGCACACAAGGCGATGCCCTACGCGAGCAACACGTCAACTCGCTCGAAGCCTTACTCAAACCTCTTGGTCACGACATCGAAGCCTTTCGCACGCAGTTTGTAAAAGGGCACGCCTCACTCGATGGCTATATCAAAGCCCTCGTCGAACAGACGCAGTCGCTTGGTCGCGAAGCTGACGACCTTGCCAAAGCTCTTAAAGGCAACACCAAGTTGCAAGGCAATTGGGGCGAAGCTGTATTGGCCAACCTACTTTCTGTATCAGGTCTCACAGAAGGCCGCGACTATACGTTGCAAAGCCACGTAGCTGACGGACGTGGCTCCGTAGCTATACCCGATGTAGTGGTTCACCTACCGCAAAGTCGCAACGTTATTATTGACTCTAAGGTATCACTCAAAGCCTTTACCGAATACGTGGCTGCCGACGATGCCCTTGAGCAAGACCGCCTCATGAAAGAGCACTTACGCAGTGTGCGTCAACATATTAAGGAATTGGCCGATAAGAATTATAGCAAGTTGGTAAAGGATAGTATTGGTTACGTTTTAATGTTCATTCCTGGCGAAGCCGCCTATGTAGCTGCCGTGACGGCCGACCCTACACTGCCCACTGAAGCTTACAAGCAACACGTTATCCTTATCAATCCCACCAACCTTCTCATGGCCCTTCAGCTGGCTTACAATCTGTGGCAGAGTGAGTTACAAAGCCGTTCGGTTAACGAGATTTACACCTCAGCCGAGAAACTTTATAAAAAGTTTAGTACCTTTGCCCAAAACTTTGTAAAGATAGGCAACTCTATCGACCAACTGCACCGCACCTACGATGATGCACAACGCCAACTCACCACAGGTCGTGGCAACATCATCAGTCAATTAGAGGGTTGGCGCAAGAAGGGACTTACCCCCTCAGCCTCTCTCCCCGATGAATTAACGGGAGAAGAAGAAAACTAATTAATGTGTGAATGCATGGTTAATGTGCAAATGTGCGAATGTGCAAATGTGCAAATGGTCGCCTTTATTTACTGAGTTTTAAGAAAAAGGAATGATGCAATGTCATTAAAACACAGCAAGTAAAAGCGACCATTTGCACATTCGCACATTTGCACATTCGCACATTAACCATGCATTTGCACATTAAAAATATCGTTTCCCATGTTTAAATTCGAAGCAAAATCAAAGTTAAAGGGCGGAATGACACTTGTAGGTGCCGTGTTGGTAGTCGTGGCGCTACTTGTCTACTTCCTGCCACGCGAAACCAAGTTTGGCTACGAATACGAGCAAGGACGCCCCTGGCGCTACAACTCACTCATAGCCACCTTTGACTTCCCAATATATAAGACGCAACAAGAGGTTGAAGCCGAAAGCGATAGTGCTTTGGCCAACTTTCAACCCTTCTATGTTGAGAATGCTCAAATAGCCCAACGCCAAATAGCCGCCTTTCATAACGACTTTGTCAATGGTGCGTTCAACGATGTGCCAGCACGCTTCTTGCCTCACATCGAACGACTCATGGCAGCCGTCTATCAAGCGGGTATTGTCAACTCGGCCGACCTTTCACAGATGGCCAAAGATCGCATTACAGGCATTCGTGTAGTCGAAGGCACTGAAGCCCTCTCACGTTCTCTCACCGAACTCTACTCTACCCGTTCGGCCTACGAATACATCGTACATTGCGACAGTACACAGTTTCCACGCGAGATAATAGCCCGTTGTAACCTCAATCAATATCTCGCCCCCAACCTACTCGTTGATAGTGCCAAGACAAGCACCGCACGTGAGGACCTCATCGCCTCCGTAGCTCCCGCAGCAGGTATGGTACAAAGTGGACAGCGCATCATCGATCGTGGTGAGATTGTGTCGGCCGACCAATATAAGATATTACAATCCTTCGAGCGTGAGACCGTGCGTCGCAATGACCCTTCAGAAGGCTTTTGGCAGGTGCTCCTCGGACAGGTTATCTTCGTGTCGTGCATTTTAGGTTCATTTGTCTACTACCTCCGCCTCTATCGGCGCGACTATCTTTATTCACCTCATAGCATATTGCTCCTATCGTCGCTAGTAGCTATCTTCCCCTTGATTACCTATCTCATGGTCGATCATAAGACGTTTAGCGTCTATATGGTGCCTTACGCCATGGTGCCCATCTTTGTGCGCACCTTCATGGATTCTCGCACCGCCTTCATGGCTATGGTGTGCAGCGTCGTGCTTTCTTCTTTTGCCCTTCACTCTAACTACGAGTTTGTGGTCGTACAATTCATGGCGGGCATGACTGCTATCTATGCCCTTCGCGACTTGAGCGAACGTTCGCAACTCCTACGTGTAGCCCTTTACGCCTTCCTCACGTCCACCACCATTATGCTCGGTTTCGACCTTTCACAAGGCGTCGATTGGAGCCATATCGATCGTTCTATCTATATATATAATGGTGTAAATGGTGTTCTCCTACTCTTTGCCTATCCCCTACTCTATCTGTTGGAGAAGACATTTGGCTTCACTTCAAGCGTAACGTTGGTCGAACTTTCCAATACGAACAATATAATCTTCCGCCTTATGGCCAAGAAGGCACAAGGCACCTTTGTTCACTCCTTGCAAGTGGCCAACCTCGCTGCCGAGGTGGCCGATAAGATTGGAGCCAAACCTCAGTTGGTGCGTACGGGAGCACTTTACCATGATATAGGTAAAATGGTCAACCCCGCGTTCTTTACCGAAAATCAAACGGGTGTCAACCCACACGATGAACTCAGCGAAGAGCGTTCTGCACAAATCATCATCAGCCACGTGACAGAAGGTCTTCGTTTAGCGGATAAATATCACCTGCCCAAAGTGATACGTGACTTCATCTGTACTCACCACGGACGTTCACAAGTAAAGTATTTCTATATACAGTGGCAAAATAAACATCAAGGCGAGCAGCCTGACCCCAAACTCTTTACTTATCCTGGCCCCAACCCTTTCACGCGCGAACAAGCCATTCTCATGATGTGCGATGCCGTTGAAGCATCGTCACGTTCGCTCAAGGAATACACCGAGGAAAGTATCAAAGAGTTGGTCGACCGCATCGTCGACGGACAAGTGCAGGCAGGCTACTTCCGCGAGTGTCCTATCACCTTCCGCGATATTGCCGATGCCAAGCGCGTACTCGTAGAGAGTATCAAGACAATCTACCATACGCGCATAGCCTATCCCGAACTCAATCCCAAACCCATCACTCCGCGTCCACAACCCCGACGCCCCTACTTCTTCGGACGTAGATAACTATCAACTCTAAAAAAATAAGAACCTATGATACAAAATGGAGAAAACTATATACGTTTTGATTGGGCGATGAAACGCCTCTTGCGCAATAAGGCCAATTATGTGGTGTTAGAGGGATTCTTATCCTCACTGATTGGTAAAGGGATAAAAATTCACCGCTTCCTTGAGAGCGAAAGCAATCAAGAAGATGATGAAGACAAATACAATCGTGTCGATATCTTTGCAGAGAGCGAAGGCGGCGAACTCTGCATTATTGAAGTGCAGAATAGCCGCGAGCTATCTTACTTTCATCGCATGCTATATGGAGTGTCAAAAGCCATCACAGAATACATCGGTTTAGGCAAGCCCTATGATGAGGTGCGCAAAGTGTATTCCATCAATATTGTCTATTTTGAACTAGGACAAGGTAAAGATTACGTCTATCATGGCAGGACAGAGTTTAAGGGCATACATGCACCGCATGATACATTAAAACTCTCAGTACGTCAAAATGAAAAGTTCTTTGGAAAAAAAGAAAAAGATATACTACGTCGTAAAGATGCAGGTATGCTCTTTCCCGAATATTACGTATTGCGTGTAAACGATTTTGACTCTGTAGCTAAAACACCGCTTGACGAATGGATTTCCTTTCTAAAAACAGGACAAATAAGTAAAGAGGCAAAAGCAGCAGGACTTCCTGAAGCTCGTGAGCGCTTACGTGTTGATGCCCTTTCCGAAGATGATAGACAAGCCTATTTTCGCCACATGGAATCTGTTCGTCATATGAAGAGTCTTTTCGACACTAGTCGTGATGAAGGTTACGAGGAGGGTCGTGCAGAAGGTCGCGAAGAAGGTCGTGCAGAAGGTCGTGCAGAAGGTCGCGAAGAGGGTCGTGCAGAAGGTCGCGCAGAAGGTCGCGAAGAAGGTAAACTTCTACAACAAATAGAAGTGGCACGTACCATGTTGGCAGATGGAATGCAGCTTAGTTTGGTAATGAAGTATACAGGCTTAACGAAAAAGCAAATAGAGGAAAGTCGAAGTTAGGCTATGGCTAGGCAATAAAAGGGAAAAAAATGCTTTTTCCCTTTTTATTGCGCTCACCTTGCACTAACTTTGCATCTCAAAATAAAGAAAAGTAATAACAAATAACATACGATGAATTTTGTAGAAGAACTCAAATGGCGCGGCATGTTGCACCAAATGATGCCGGGCACTGAAGAATTGCTCGAAAAAGGCATGACAACAGCCTATGTAGGTATCGACCCAACGGCCGACTCTTTACACATTGGCCATCTCTGCTCTGTAATGATGCTCCGCCACTTCCAGCGTGCGGGCCACAAGCCATTAGCACTCGTAGGTGGTGCAACAGGTATGATTGGCGACCCTTCAGGCAAAAGTGCCGAGCGTAACCTCCTTACCGAAGACATTCTTCGCCACAACGTTGCTTGTATCAAGAAGCAACTCTCTCACTTCCTCGACTTCGATTCTGATGCTCCCAATGCAGCCGAATTGGTTAACAACTACGACTGGATGAAGGACTTCACCTTCCTCGATTTCGCACGCGAGATTGGTAAACACATCACTGTCAACTATATGATGGCTAAGGATAGCGTGAAGAAACGCTTGAATGGTGAAGCACGCGACGGACTTTCATTCACAGAGTTTACCTACCAGCTCTTACAGGGTTACGACTTCCTCCACCTTTACGAGACGAAGAACTGCAAACTCCAAATGGGTGGTTCTGACCAATGGGGCAACATCACCACTGGTACCGAACTTATTCGTCGTACTCTTGGTGCTGAAGCTGATGCTTATGCCCTCACTTGTCCGCTTATTACCAAGGCCGACGGTAAGAAGTTTGGTAAGACGGAGCAAGGCAACGTATGGCTCGACCGTCGTTACACTACTCCTTACAAGTTCTACCAATTCTGGCTCAACGTAGGCGACGAAGAAGCAGAACGTTATATCAAGATCTTCACCTCACTCGAGCACGATGAGATTGAAGCCCTCATTGCCGAACATCGTGCCGACCCAGGTCGTCGTCTCCTTCAGAAGAAGTTGGGCGAAGAGGTTACCTGTATGGTACACAGTCGTGAAGACTATGAAATGGCTCTCGAAGCCTCAAACATTCTCTTCGGCAAGGCTACTAAAGATAGCCTCTTAAAACTTGATGAAGCTACGCTTCTCAGCGTATTCGATGGTGTACCCCAATTCGAAGTAGCCAAAGATCAAGTTCTTGGAGCCAAGGCTGTTGACCTCTTTGCCGAAACCACCAAGTGTTTCGCTTCAAAGGGTGAAATGCGTAAGCTCACCCAGGGTGGTGGCGTAAGCCTTAACAAAGAAAAACTTGCTGCTTTCGATCAGGAAATCAATTCTGACGACCTCATTGACGGCAAGTATCTTCTTGTTCAGCGTGGTAAGAAGAACTACTTCCTCATCATTGTGAAGTAACATATTATATGTGTACATTATAAGGTATATTATATAGTACGCACGTATACCAGCAACTAAGGGGCAGACCTTTTGGGTCTGCGAATAAAGAGTAGTGAATTAGCTATTTTTAGCTCACCATTCTCTTATTCGCAGACCAGAGGTCTGCCCCTCAGTTGTAGCTTAATCATGCGTAGTGCGACAGATTCCTTTCCGTTACTTTCTGTGGTGTTGCCTTTCTGCTGGCTGCCTT
>ERZ1031095.430-NODE-430-length-14118-cov-4.810638_pt1 | contig 14118 bp, 10 predicted proteins | sample MGYA00517108_ERZ1031095 | MGnify/ENA primary metagenome ERZ1031095 (study PRJEB33719, sample SAMN04261275) | wastewater metagenome | biome: rural village; feature: human; material: feces | host: Homo sapiens | place: El Salvador | collected 2013-01-07 ... | reverse complement strand
GGGCTTTCGAATTTCTTCGAAAGCCCTGCTAGCGGAGGATACGAGATTCTGTGCAGAATGCGAGAAAAGCCTTATTTTCCGCCAGTTTTCGAGACTGCAAGGTGACGACGCCACGGTAATTCCCACTGTTTATACGGGCCAACATGTCCCTTCTAGTAGTGCTACAGTTAATTCCACGATCATTCCGATTGTCGTCTGCATGACGTTAAAGCAATTACCCATGGCAAGGTCTGCCTTGCAGGAAGGAAGATTATCATGTCAGCAACGGTCGCTCCTTGGAATTTGGAACCTATCTCCGTGACTATTGCCGAGGCCACCCGTCTTCTAGGCTTCAAAGACTCCAAAACTGTCTACAACCTCATTTATCAGGGAAAGATCAAAGCCCGCAAGGTCGGGCGAGTATATCTTGTCTCCTACGCGTCCCTCAAAAAACTCATTGAAGGCTAAGTATCCGTACTTGGAAAACGTGAGGTCACGTCAACGGGAATTGACACGACCTCAAAGAATCCATGTTCATGCGCGCTGCTGTTTGCAAACCGGCGCGAGATAAAAAGGACCCTTACAATGCTTCATTATAGCGATGCGCGCCCGGAGAGGGGCGAATTCATCGGGGACGGCATAGCAAGAACCGCGGGAAACATCCCGTACAATCCGGAATCCGATGACAACGCGTCATTTCCTGACGACGAATTCTGGAATTCGAGGGAGAGCCTGCAACAGATCAAAGATTATGCGGTCAGCAGGTTCGTTTCCCCCTACGCGGTGCTCGCCGTGACGCTCTGCCGCATCATCGTGGCGACGCCGCCCCATGTGGTGCTGCCACCCACCATTGGCGCGGATTACGGATCGTTGAATTTCGGCGTGGTGATTCTTGGTAATCCGGGCTCGGGCAAGGATGCGGCCTTTGGCGCAGCGAAGGCACTGGTGCCGGACATTCGTGACGCCCCAGTGACCAGCGTGGCCAGCGGGCAGGCCATCAGCGCGTTATTCGGCCAGCGTGTGCAGGACGACGGCAGATTCAGACTGGAATGCAAGACTCCTCGCGCGATGATCAGGTATTCCGAGGCGTCCAATTTCAAGGCGCTGTCAAGCGCGAAGGAAAGCAACCTCCAGGCGGAGGTGCTGTCGCTGTTCTCCGGCCAGCAGATCGGCGACTACACCAAGAACAAGGAGCTGTCCGTGACCATTCCGGAACACGGGTATAGAACGGCTGTGGTGATTTCCGCCCAGCCGTCGATGATGGGCATGTTCGAGGTTGGCGTCGGTGTGGGATTCCAGCAGCGGTTCCTGTACGTCTCCGCGTACAGCGACAGGCTCAATGTCCGCGCCCTTGACGAGGATCCGGTCGCGCTGTCATCGTTGACGAGATTTCCCTACGACACCGGTCTGCTGCCCGTTGACTATCCCATCGAGCAGATGAACCGGCTCTACGAGTGCGGCAGCTATGCAAAGGCCAATGACTCCACGCCGGATTCCAGCCATCTGGAGAAGCGCCCCATGCGTCTGCCGCCGATAGCGATAGCCGAAATGAGAGCCGACAAAATACGGGTCAACAGGGAGCATGGCGGCGATCCGCGCCGGGCCCACGGCATGTTCCTGCGTGCCAAACTGTCGGCGGCCTTCCGCTTGCTTGAAGACCCGCTGTCATCCGAAATCATGCAGGAGGACTGGGAACTCGCGGGCATGATGATGCGTTACTCGCGTCGATGCTACGAGGAAAACCTGCAAGAGTATAGGAATGAGAACCTCAAACGACGCGCGGACTATAAAGAGGAGGACGAGCTGGTCCGCGAACAGGTCGATATGCGTTCCCAGCTCGCCACCGAGGAGCGCATCATGGAGGTGCTGTCCAACTCGCCGAAGCCATCCGTGTCCAAAGGGGAATTGACCCGTTCCCTGTCCAAAAGACAGAAAGCCAGTCTGGATGCCGCTCTGGAGAACCTGATGGCTTCAGGAAAGATCAAACACAGGAAGGGCATGAAGGGCGGCCACTGGTATTCGCTTGCGTGAGCGACCTACCGACCTACCCGCCTACTCACTACTGCCGTAAGGTTTTCCGCGACCTACCGACCCGAGCCTACCGACCTACCTACGGGAATCCAAGGTAGGTCGGTAGGCGAGCTCAGTAGGCGACCAAATCCCAGTGATTCCACCAGGTAGGTCGGTAGGTTGGTAGGTTTTTGGGAATAGACCAATTCTGACCGACGATTAAACCCCGGCTATCGAAACTGGAACATGGGAAAGCCATGACCCTCAGCATGACGCACAGTGTGGGTGTCGTCTGCTTCTACTGGTGTGTGAATCTGCGTACTTGGTATTGTTGAAGGCTATATCTACGGTTTTGAAGAAGGCATGGCATGACGAATAGCGGAACGCAGCGCGCGGAGTTGCACAAAACGATTTGGAGTATCGCCAATGTGTTGCGCGGCTCAGTGGACGGCTGGGATTTCAAACAGTATGTGTTGGGGTTCCTGTTCTACCGGTTCATCTCCGAGGACATCACCTCATACCTGAATGAGTACGAGCACCAGGCCGGCGATGTGGATTTCGACTACGCCAAGCTGGACGATGCCACGGCCGAGCAGGTGCGTAAGTCGATGGTGGAGGAGAAGGGCTATTTCATCCTCCCGTCCGACTTGTTCGCCAACGTGCGCAGATGTGCCGATGCGGACGAGAACCTGAACGAGACGCTGCAGCGGGTGTTCAAGAACATCGAGGGCTCAGCCATCGGCTCGCGTTCGGAATCCAGTCTGCGCGGCCTGTTCGACGATTTGGACCTGAACAGCCGCAAGCTCGGCGATACCGTGGTGGATCGCAATGCCAAGCTGGTGAAGGTGCTCAATGCCATTGGCGATCTGGACTTGGGTACGGAGAGCTTCGCGGACAACAAAATTGATGCGTTCGGTGATGCGTATGAGTATCTGATGACCATGTACGCGGCGAACGCCGGCAAGTCCGGTGGCGAGTTCTTCACGCCGCAGGAGGTCAGCGAGCTGCTGACCAGAATCGCCACCCATGGCAAGAGCGAAGTGAACAAGGTCTACGACCCGGCGTGCGGTTCCGGTTCCCTGCTGCTGCAATCCATCAAGGTGCTGGGCAAGGATAAGGTCCGGCAAGGGTTTTTCGGCCAGGAGAAGAACCTGACCACGTACAACCTGTGCCGCATCAACATGTTCCTGCACGATGTGAACTACGACCATTTCAACATTGCCTACGGCGACACGCTGATCAATCCCCAGCACTGGGACGACGAACCGTTCGAGGTGATCGTGTCCAACCCGCCCTACTCCACCAAGTGGGAGGGCGACGACAACCCCACACTGATCAACGATCCGCGATTTGCCCCGGCTGGCGTGCTTGCGCCGAAGTCGAAGGCCGATCTGGCGTTCACCATGCACATGCTCTCCTGGCTGGCGGCCGACGGTACCGCGGCCATCGTCGAGTTTCCCGGCGTGCTCTACCGCGGCGGCAAGGAGCAGAAAATCCGCAAATACCTGCTGGAGGGCAACTTCATCGACGCGGTGATCCAGCTGCCGCCGAACCTGTTCTTCGGCACCTCCATCGCCACCTGCATCATCGTGCTCAAGAAATCGAAGAACGACGACAGCGTGCTGTTCATCGACGCGTCGGAACGGTTTGTACACGTCGGCAACCAAAACCAGCTTTCACCCGACGACATCGCCGCAATCATGGATGCTTATGTGAAACGCGAACCTGTTGAACATTTCTCCGCCGTCGCCTCGCTTGAGGATATCCGCAAGAACGATTACGTGCTGTCTGTCAGCGGATACGTGCAGCCCAAAGACACACGCGAGAAGATCGACATCGCCGAACTCAACCGGCAGATCTCCGGCATCGTGGCACGAGAGAACGAACTCCGCACCCAGATCGACGCCATCGTCGCGGATTTGGAAAACTGATATGGGAGACCGGCAGGCGATACCGACAATCGGAAAGATTGAAACCAAGAGGGAACACTATCTGCCTCGGTTCTTTTTGCGCCATTTTGTGGATGACAGAGGAATGATTTCATACGTCGCACGAGCGGGAAAGAACCGAGCGGTAAAACGCGCCCGTGTGGAAAACGTAGGCGTGCAGAACCGCTTGTATGAGACGGCCTGCCCATCAGGAGAAAGCGGAGACTATTACTTCCCTAATTACATCGAAAAATCGCTGTCCTTAACGGAAGACAAGCTTAACGGGGAACTTGATTGGTTCCTGCACGCTGTATTAGGCATGAGACCAAGTGATCGTCTCGAGGATGACGATTTGGATCGATTGGTGAGCTTCGTTTCAATTTTCATTCCCCATATTGTTTCCCGCAGCCCGGAATCGGTGAGATATGCGACGAGCCGCGCAGAAGACGTGCTTGAAACAATGCGTAAGCTGAACCTAGGCTCAAGCGAAAAATTGAAAGAACTTTACCGCGAAACACAATCGGAAGAAGAATTTGACGAAACGCTGACATTTGTCCCTGAAGCGATAGCTGAGCAGATTTCCTTGTGGATGCAAATACTGCCAAGAATCAGTAAGGATGAGAAATTTGTTCGTTCTTCCTCACTGTACAACGCCGTGGAATATCTGCGAGATTGCAGCATGCTCGTATTGACAACCTCACCTGGACACCCGTTCATTGGCATAAATAAACCAGTTCGTACGGTCTTAACTGGTAACTTGGCGACTTTGTACTATCCGTTGAGTTCGCAGGTAGCGGTCATCTTAACGGATGACGGTCAACATATCTTTGAGAAAAGATCAGTCAGCTATAGGCAGCTCAAAGATTTCAATGAGGTTGCTTTTAATGATGGCAACTGGAATCTAGTGTTTTGCGAGCGGTCAGATTATCTGAATGCATATTTAAGGACTGAAGGAACTAGTAATGAGCAGGATTAATGATTTAATTGCGGAATATTGCCCTAACGGAGTCGAATATAGAGAGCTCGCCGAATTAGTTGATTATCAGCAGCCTAGTCCTTATATCGTTTCTAGTACAAACTATGACGATTCATTCTCATTGCCAGTGTTGACTGCTGGGCAATCCTTTATTTTAGGCTATTCAGACGATGATCAGGGAATTTTTTATGCATCTGCCGAACGGCCTGTAATAATTTTTGATGACTTTACTACGTCTTTCCATTGGGTTGACTTTGATTTCAAAGTTAAGTCATCCGCAATAAAAATGCTGCGTATAAAGCCAGACGTGGATTGCTCTTTTCGGTATGTATATTATGCGATGAGTTGCATTCAGTATGTTCCCAAGGAACACAGCCGGCAATGGATTAGCATCTATTCAACATTTAAAATTCCCGTTCCTCCATTGCCGGTGCAGGAGGAGATCGTTCGGATTCTGGATTCGTTCAGCTCGCTGGAAGCGGAGCTGGAGGCGGAGCTGGAGGCGGAGCTGGAGGCGCGGAGGAAGCAGTATGCCTATTATCGCAATGAACTCCTCACATTCGAGAGAGTCGTAACCGTTTGTATTCAGGATATCTGCATCCGAATCTGTTCAGGCGGAACGCCATCATCAAAGCGTCATGATTACTATGATGGGAATGTCCCATGGTTGAGGACTCAGGATATTGATTTCAATGTTATTAATCAAACTTCAGCCACCATTTCAGATGAAGGATTGAGAAATTCGGCTGCCCAGTGGATACCGGCCAATTGTGTGATTGTGGCAATGTATGGGGCAACGGCAGCAAAGGTAGCAGTGAACAGCATTCCCCTAACAACCAATCAAGCATGTTGTAACTTGCAGATTGACGAGACCAAAGCTGATGTCCGATATGTGTTCCACTGGCTTTCCAATGAGTATGAACATCTAAAGGCATTGGGTGAGGGCTCACAATCGAATATTAATGCTAAGAAGGTGAAGTCGTATCCCATTAGTTTGCCGCCGCTTGAAGAGCAACGCCGAATTGTCTCCATCCTGGATCGTTTTGACAAGCTCACCAATGACCTAAGTTCCGGCCTGCCCGCCGAGATCGAGGCCCGTCGCAAGCAGTACGAGTATTACCGGGACCGCCTGCTGTCATTCGACGAACTTGCCGTGTGACGTTTCATCGTGGGAACGGTCGAGTTGATGTATGGTCAGGTGTCGGACCATAGGGATGCATAGCATGGTTGGGACGCGCCGCAGACTTTTCAAAATGTGAGGACACGACTAACATGGCAGATAACAGCAGCTCCCTAAGCCTACTCACAGTGCTCAAACCAGGGGGCTCTTCTCATATCGGGGCGGAATCCAAGCCCGCGAAGACCATCGACCAGATGATCGCCCTGATGTCGGAGCGAGGCCTGGTGATCACGGATGAAGCAGAGCTGCGGCAGGTGCTCTTCGACTGCAACTATTACCGTCTCTCGGGATACTTCCGTTCCTTTCAAGTCAACCCAGCGGCCGGCGACAACAGGTACAGGCCGGGCACTCGGGACGTTGATTTCCTTGTTCCCTATGCGATGGACGAGAAGCTGCGCAACATCATCCTCAAAGGCACCGCGAAAGTGGAACTCACCCTGCGTTCGAGAATCGCATACCTGCTGGCGTCAGACGGCAACGCCTACACGTATATGGATCCCGAATCCTATCAGGATGTGTGCAGCAAACGCGGCGAACTGTTGCGTGACAATCTGCTGCGCAACATGGACAAATGGATGAAGATGTCCAACGAGGTATGCATGCGGCATTACCGGCGCAAAGGCGGACCGGTGCCCGTGTGGGCGGCCGTCGAGACGTTCCCGTTCGATACGCTTTCCCGAATGCTTTCCCTGCACACGGATGCCAAGGCGCTCAGGGAATTGTACAGATCAGTCGGATTACGCACCAATCTGCGGACTTCCTCGGAGGTCGTGCATGCCATGGTTTATCTGCGCAATCTGTGCTCGCATCATGCCAGACTGTGGCATCGGGAGATGGTCATCCCGTCGCCTATGACGCGTGACATGAAAACCGCGTTCGCTGATTTCGAATACGGCGAGAAATCCGTGGCGTCGTCGCTGCTTGCGCTCATGTATCTTGTGCGGAATATCGAGGGCGACGATGGCTACGCCATGGTGATTCGTCGCTTCCTCGACTCGAATGAGGCATACGCCTCTGGAATCAGGACGGCCCTGCATTGGGAATAAGCCGCAGGATCCAGGAATCCCATATGCGCTGCGGAATCCGAATTCCTTTGAGTAGGATGGCGGATAAATACGGATGAAGAAGGAGCCCATGATGACGGAGCGGTCGGATATGGATCTGCCGGATGGCGGCAAGTCGTACAAGCTCGTGGCCGAGGGCGCGGAAAGCACCGTGGTGGCCGAATACGAGCCTAGTCACGGCCGTGAGACCGCGTACCAAAGCGAAGCGGATCTGGAGGAGGAGCTGCTGCGAATCCTTGAATCCCAAGGCTATGAACGACTTTCCGCGCATACGGAATCCGAACTGATCGCAAACCTGCGCACCCAGCTTGAGAAGCTGAACGATGTCCGGTTCACCGACAATGAGTGGTCGCATTTCTTCCACGAGGCCATCGCCCCTTCGACGGCGGGCATCGAGGACAAGACCCGGCTGATCCAGGAAGACAACATCCAGATCCTGAACCGTGACGATGGTACGACGAAGAACATTCGTCTCATCGACAAGGTGCATGTTCACAGCAACCGCCTCCAGGTGCTTCACCAGTTCGAGGAGGAGGGCGGCAGCCATCCGACCCGGTATGATGTGACGATTCTGGTCAACGGCCTGCCGTTGGTGCAAATCGAATTGAAGCGGCGGGGCGTGGCGATCAAGGAGGCGTTCAACCAGATCAACCGTTACCAGCGCGACAGCTTCTGGGCTGGATCGGGACTCTATGAGTACGCCCAGATCTTCATCATCTCGAACGGCACGCACACCAAGTACTACAGCAACACCACGCGCTTCAAGCACATCCATGAAATGGAAGGCCGTCCCGCAGCCGGCCGTTCGCAGAAGAGCTCCGACAGTTTCGAGTTCACCAGCTGGTGGGCCGACGGGCGCAACCATGTCATCGCCGACCTGACGGGTTTCGCCAGGACTTTTCTCGCTCGGCATACACTGCTCAATATCCTGACGCGATATTGCGTGTTCACCGCCGAGCATGACCTGCTGGTGATGCGCCCATACCAGATCGCGGCCACCGAACGCATCCTCAACCGCATTCTCATCAGCGAATACGATCCGAAGAGACTCGGCACGCCCGAGGCGGGCGGATACGTGTGGCATACCACAGGCAGCGGCAAGACGCTGACCAGTTTCAAGACGGCGCAGCTCGCCAGCAACATGGATGGTGTGGACAAGGTGCTGTTCGTCGTGGACCGCAAGGATCTCGACTACCAGACCATCAAGGAATACGAACGTTTCAAAAAGGGCGCGGTCAACTCCAACAAGAGCACCAAGGTGCTTGCCGACCAGCTTGCCAGCCCCGACGCGAAGATCATCGTCACCACGATTCAGAAGCTTTCCTCATTTATCCGCGGCAATCCCAAGCACGATGCCTACGCGCAGCATGTGGTGCTGATTTTCGACGAATGCCATCGCAGCCAGTTCGGAGAGATGCATACCGCCATCACCAAGCATTTCAAGAACTATCATCTGTTCGGATTCACCGGCACGCCCATCTTCGCCGTGAACGCGAAAACCGGAGGCTCCCCCAATCTGCGCACCACCGGACAGGCGTTCGGCGACTGCCTGCACTCATACACGGTGGTGGACGCGATCAAGGACGGCAACGTGCTGCCGTTCCGTATCGGATACGTGGACACGGTGCGCCGCAAGGAAGGCGTCAGGGATGAACAGGTGTACGGCATCGACGCGGCCAAGGCGCTGAGCGACCCGCGGCGCGTGAGCGCGGTCACGTCGTATGTGCTCGACCATTTCGACCAGAAAACCAAGCGGCAATCCAGCTACATGCTCAAGGACCGGCGCGTCCGCGGCTTCAATTCGCTGTTCGCGGCTGATTCCATCGGCATGGCCAAGCAGTATTACGCCGAGTTCCAGCGCCAGCAGGCCGAGCGCGGCGGGGAACCGTTGAAAATCGCCTTGATCTACAGTTTCGCGCCGAACGAGGCCGACCCCGGCGAGCAGGGCTTCATTGATGACGAGGACTTCGAGACCGCTGGCCTTGACCAGTCATCACGGGATTTCCTCGATGCCGCGATCTGCGATTACAACCGAATGTTCGGCAGCAGCTTCAGCACGGCCTCCGACCAGTTCGAGAACTACTACAAGGATTTGTGCCTCAGGCTCAAGAACCGCGATCTGGACATGGCCATCGTGGTGAACATGTTGCTCACCGGCTTCGACGCCACGACGCTCAACACCCTGTGGGTAGACAAGAACCTGAAGCAGCATGGCCTGATGCAGGCGTTCAGCCGCACCAACCGCATCCTGAACTCGGTGAAGACCTTCGGCAACATCGTTTGCTTCCGCGATCTGCGGCAGGAGGTGGATGACGCCTTGGCTCTGTTCGGGGACAAGGACGCCAAGGGCACGGTGGTGCTTAAACCATATGCGGAATATCTCGCTGCATACACCGAGAAGGTCTCGCAGCTGCTTAAGCGGTTCCCCTTGGGCGAGGAAATCGTCGGAGAACAGGCGCAGAAGGATTTCCTCACCCTGTTCGGCTCGATCCTGCGGCTGCGCAACATCCTGCAGGCCTTCGACGATTTCTCCAACGAAGATGTGCTGAGCCTGCGCGACCTGCAGGACTACCAGAGCCTGTACATCGATCTCTACCAACAGTGGCGTTCGCATGAGGAAGCCGACAGGGAAATCATCAACGACGACGTCGTCTTCGAAGCCGAACTGGTCAAACAGATCGAAGTGAACATCGACTACATCCTCGAACTCGTAGCCAAATACCATGACGGGCATATGGAGGACAAGTCGATCCTCGCGGACATCAGCCGCACCATCATGTCTTCGCCCGACCTGCGCAGCAAAAAGGACCTCATCGACTCGTTCGTCGAGTCCCTGTCCTCAGGCGCGGATGTGCAGCGCGACTGGAAGGAATACATCGTCCGCAAGAAGCAGGAGGAATTCGAGCGCATTGTCAGCGAGGAGCACCTGAAGACGGGACTGGCCGAGCAGTTCATCATCGACTGCTTCAAGGAAGGCTATGTCGACACGGACGGCACCAGAATAGTGTCGATGCTGCCCCCTGTGTCACGCTTCGCGCCGAGCAACGCGTACGAGCTGATGAAGAGCCGAGTCGTCGAACGGTTCCGCCAATACTTCGATCGCTTCGTCGGAATGTGAGGGAACGGCCGTCCCAGGGGCCGAAACGGAATGAGGACACCGGGGACCATACTTTTGGCAATCGGGGCTCCGCAGAAAAATCTGCGGAGCCCCGATTGCCGTCTAAACCAGCAGCTTGTCCAACGTCCAAACTGGTCTCCGCTGTCTTGATGGATGATGAATATGCAACAGGTTGTTGCCGCTAAAGCTGATGACGTAAGGAGCGGAGCAATGAGCGCGATCATCCCTCAAGGAATCCCACGGCCGCATCATGCGGAACCATCCCAGATCCCTGGAACGGATACGGGGATAGCAAGCGACGCATGTGTGGCCACACATGCTCGCTCCACAGACGTGGGGCGGCTTGCCGGGAGACCCGGACCCCATGGTCGGCAAGGCCTCCGGACCGCTGACGCGGCTTATGGAATGAACCGTTCCGGCTCCCGTGGGGAGGTGTTTCCTTATGGGCTGGCGTGACAATCGCAGGCGCAGCATATGCAGGAAAATCATGTTCACGCCGGAGGAATGGGAACAGGCGAGGAGGATCCACGAGCGTTGGGCAAGGAACATTCCGGTGTATAGGCGGTGGGGTGATTTCGCCCGTCAGACCCTCATGCATGGAGCGTTGATGAATGTCTCGGTGACGCTGGCGAGCGATCCGGAGGTGTTCAAGGCCGAGCTCCACCACATCGGCGTGAACGTGAACCAGATCGCCAGGATCGCGAATCTGACGGGCTCCGTGAGTCCGCAACAGATGCGTGAGCTGCATGATCTGCTCGCCTTGATCGATGAGAGGATGACGGGGATGGAGCGCGAGAAAGCGGAGATAGATGCGGTACAGGGGCTGTACTGATGGCCGTGGTCAAACTTGGGAACAAGGTCAAGACGAATCTTCCGGACACGATTCGTTACGTCATCAATCCCGAGAAGAACGATGGCGGCAGGCTCGTATACGCGAGCTACAGCAGTGAGCGGCATGACGCGAACACGCTCGCCGAACCGATGATCCGGGATCTGGAACGATGCGCGAATGGGCTGCGCAAGGATGGCGTGCTCGCCCTGCATCTGAAGCATTCGTTCAGTCCCGACGAGCATGTGAGCGCGGAACAGGTGCATGAGCTGGGCGTCATGCTGACCGAGGCGATCACGGGCGGCGACTACAAGTATGTGGTCTCCACGCACATGGATCGGCATCACCTGCACAACCACATCGTCATCTGCGCGGCGAACCGGAGGACGGGAAGGAAGATGCGTCTGACCCGCAGAAGCATCGACCGGTGGCGCGCGGTCAGCGACGAGCTATGCCGTCGTGAGGGCCTTGCCGTATTGGAGAACCCGAAGGTCGAAACCGCCGTGGAACACGATGAGATGCTCAAAGCGATGCGGCATGCGCCCGACCAGAGCAGCGGGCGGCAGCTCGGAGTCGAGTCCCCTGTCATCGCGTCCACGGGCGTGGGCGCGGACATGGGCGAACTGTATGCGGCGGCGAGGGGCGTGGGCGTCAAAGAGCGGCTGCGCATCCTGATCGATCTCGATGCGGCCAGGGCGAACAGCATCGGAGAGCTCGCCGAACTGCTCGACTCGCACGGCGTCGGATTGACGTTGCACGGTGGCGGCGTGACCTTCATGGACAGGGCCACGGGCCGTAGATTCCGTGGCGCGCGTCTCGGCCCGGCGTATTCGCTCGACGCACTCGGCATGCGGCTCTCGGACGGTGGAAGCATGCTGCATCTGACGTTCAACAACCGTCTCGTGGCCGCCGTGAACGATCGTTTCGTAAGCGTGTGGCTGCCCGGAACCAAACGGCGGAGGAAGGTCAATCTGCCCGTGAGCATGCTGCGCCGCGATGGCAGCACATGGCATCTACTCATGCCCGCAACGTTCACCGGCATGCTCATGGACCAGTCGAACAGGTACGCGGCCCGTTTCGACACCGGCACGCTGTCGGAGGCGTTCGGCCACCCGAGGCAGCGCGTCGAATCGTTGGCAGGAGACGATTCCACGATGCCCAGACGTTATGCGGCGAGTCCCGCGCAGTACCGCTACTACCAAGTGCAGGCAAGGAAACTCGACGAGCTGAAGACGATGGCAGAGGGGTTGAACGCGGCGTGCAGACTCCAGCGAGAGAACGGTGGCGGCCTGGCCAAGGGACTGCGTGACTTAAACGCCAAGGCCGACTGGGCATACGGCGAACTACGTGCCGCGGTCGTCGCGCTGAACGACGTGATCGACAGCCATGACCCCGATCTTGTGGTGGAAGCGCGTGAGGAGATCGAACGTCGCGAGCGAACGCTGCTTGAATGCCGGAGACAACTCGACGCCATCAGATCAGTCGCCCGTAATTCCGGAGTCGGACTGCCCAAATGGATATGCAAGGAACGGAACGATGAACCAGCCAACGAACATGAACAGCGGAATGGAATCCGATCCGATGGGCGGCATGTTCTCCCAGATGTTCGATCGGATGCAGCCGATGGAGCCGGAGAACACCATGCCGGCGTCGGAGGCCGATACGATTCGGGCGGAGGAAGAGAGCCGGAGGCTCAACCGGCAGGTTGCGGAACTTCGGAGCGAGAATTCGACGCTCTCATCACGGAATCAAGAGCTTCAATCAACGAATCGGCGGCTCTTGTCGGCGAATCAGACGCTCAGGAAGCAACTCTCCGAAGTCAACGAGACGGCCAGATTGCTCAAAGAGACCAGGAAGAGAGAACGCGCGTGCATAGAAAGGGAAAAACGTTGTGACCGCATTCTCCGTCGCGAGGCGGTTCTTGAAGCCGACGAATCCAGAGTTCGGGATGAACGCGAACGTCTTAAAAACGAGCGGAAGCGGATACGTGAGGACATCGCCGAACAAGTCGAACGGGAATCGGAGCGGATGCGTCGATGTCTTAAGGAGAGCAGCGACAGGCAGCGTGAGCGTGACAGGCGCATCCTCTTTGCCTTGTGCCTGGGCGTGTGCTCGTCCATGGTGCCGATGCTCGCTGTCGTCATGCAAGGCCGCTGGCAAACCTTCGCCGACTCATTGTTCGACTGGCTTCATATGCGCGGGAAGCAGCTCACGGCGGTCGGCCAATGGCTTGCGGGCATCAATGCGCGGCTGAATGAGATCATCCCCAGCGGATGGTGGGATCGGCCACTCGTGTTTCTGCTCATGCTGCTGTTGGCAGCCGTGGTCTGCGGCATGCCTCTGCTCGCGGCAGGCGGATACGTGATGGTGGTTTTTACGACGATGAGAGGCTGGCTTACGGAAGGAACCCTGGGAGTCCATATCGTTCTTTGGACGTTGGCCGCCATGGTGGGCTTCGTCCTGGCTGGCCATCTCGCCATGATCCCGCACAATCCGATGGGCTGGCCCACTTGGTGGATCCTTCTCACTGTTGCCGTGCACCTGATCTATCTGGCAAAGCTGGCGGGCCCAATCAGCCGATTCATTAGGAACAGCTAATGCGATGGACCATGCGGTACATGAGAGAACGCCTCGAAACGAGTCGTTCCCAAATTGTTGTCACCATGTTGTCATACAGGACTGTAAACCACTGACCACACCCAAACGGCTGCCCCTGCGCTACGGGGTGAGCCCTATGACTATCGATGCGGAAACGATTAAATGGGGAGATTGCCTGGACGCAGTGTCGCGAACCACGCCGCAACCTGTGGTAAAACGTTTCACACAATCCTCCGGCACGGAAAATAATATCGAAGAAAGGAACGACGATGGACGAGATGACATGGACCGACCCGCAGCCCAAGGCGCGCTACGAGAGGAACCTCAAGGCGATGGAGCAGCGCCGGGCGGCGCATCCGGAACTGCTCAACAAGTGGGCGGTGCCGTACAAGGTGTTCACCCGCAGCAGCCTGCACGGGATCCAGAACATGCGCAT
>ERZ1031095.429-NODE-429-length-14146-cov-10.232631_pt1 | contig 14146 bp, 8 predicted proteins | sample MGYA00517108_ERZ1031095 | MGnify/ENA primary metagenome ERZ1031095 (study PRJEB33719, sample SAMN04261275) | wastewater metagenome | biome: rural village; feature: human; material: feces | host: Homo sapiens | place: El Salvador | collected 2013-01-07 ... | reverse complement strand
TGATTTTTCGCGAGTTATGAGCGCTTAAAAACTGCAAATATCGTCTCGGCAAAAACCATGCCAAAACCAATTAAAGGTACTTCTCCACGAAGCCCACCACCCTGCGCGCGTACTCCTCTTTATAGTCGGCATACGCATCAGCGTGCTTGCTGCCGTGCGCTATCCAGAGCGCCTTGGGCTGCGGCTTCGCCTCATAGAGCGGATAGACCATCCATGTAGGCACGAACGTGTCGTTGTCGCCATGAATGAAGAGCATCGGCTTCTGGCACTTCGCCACCTGCTTCAGCGGCGACGCCTCGTTGAAGCCCCAGCCGTACTTCGCCTTTACGACCCACGACGCCGTGTACATCAGCGGGAAGTCGGGCAGCGAGAAGCGCGCCGAAATCTCGTTCGAGAACTCGTCCCAAACACTCGTATAGCCACAGTCCTCCACGAAGCACTTCACGTATCGAGGCGTCTGCTCACCGCTGACGCACATCGTCGTGGCAGCGCCCATCGATATGCCGTGAACCACAAGGCGCAGCGAGTCGGCAGTCGTGCCGAACATCTCTGGCGCAAGGCTTATCCAGTGGAGCACGTCGAGACGGTCTTTCCATCCCATCTGTATCGCCTCGCCGTCACTCTGCCCGTGCGCATAGAGGTCGGGCAGCAGCACGTTGGCGTTCATCTCGCGGTTGTAGATGCGCGCTATTGGCAGCATGCTTGTAGCTTTGTCGCCGTAGCCATGCACGAGCACAGCGGTGCGTCCCTCGGCACGCGGCGAACGCACGTAGAGGGCGTGGGCGCGCTTGCCGGTCTGCGGCATCACGACGAACGTGTCGCGCAGGGCGCCGGCGGCTTGCAAACTGTCGAGCCACGGCTTCACCTCGGGGAAGCGCTTCTCTATCTTCGACATATCCGAGTCGCGGTCGCGCTGAACACTCACAAGGGCGTAGTCGACGAGGTAGAACGAGGCTGCCGTGATTATGGCAAGGAAGAGCGCAAAGGTGGCGCCAAGGGTGACGAATAACTTTTTATGTTTCATACTATCTATATATAGGAGGCTACTTGAGATACGGCTTCAGCACCTCAACCCACTTCAGGTATCCCTTGCCGAGCAGATGCAGTCCGTCGTTGGTGTACTCAGGGTTCATCACATCGGTAGAAGGTATGACGAGCGACTTGTACACGTCAATATACTTCACGCCGTGGCGCGCAGCAACAGCCTTTATCTTCGCGTTGAGCGCAGCGATGTCCTTCTGGCGGTTCATGTGACCCAAGAACTTGTTGAACTTAGGGTTCACCGGGAACACGCTCTGCACGTAGAGCTTCGTCTTCGGCGACTCGCGCTTCACGCGCTCCACAATCTTCTCCACGTTCTTCGCCACCTCGTCAACGCTCTTGCCGCGCGAAAGGTCGTTGGTACCGATGAGCAGGAATATCTTCGAGGGCTTGCCCTTCGTGATGGTGCTCAGACGGTCGAGCACGCCCTGGGTGGTATCGCCGCTGATGCCACGATTCTTGGCGTGCGGATTGCCCAACAGCTCCGCCCACTCGCCACCGTTGGTGATGCTGTTGCCGAGGAAGATGATGTCGCTCTTGCTCGTAGGCAACACCTCGAAGAGAGTGGCACGCTGATAATAGAATGTAGAGTGCTTCTGCTCCTGAGCCTGCATCGTGCATGCGCAGAACAGACTCAACATGATTAATAGTTTCTTCATAGTTCGTTATTTGTTTTAGCGCCGCATCAACCAGTATGCGGCAATGGTTTTTAAACATTTTCTTAACCTGTTTGACAAAAGTACGAATAAAAAACGAAAGGAGCTATTATTTTTTGCATCCTTTTGCACAAAAAACACAAAAACGAATAAGGCTTATTCGGCAAAAAATACTTAACTTTGCAGACGTTAAATCAAAGTGTAACTAATATATGGACGACTATCACGCGGAAAACCCGAATTTGTAATGCAGGAGGACGCTCTCACGATGCGGTCTCCCAAGCATTGTTTAACCCAAGGAGACAGCTTTTATGAGAACATACTGGAACACCAATTCTACCCTCAAACAAATTGAAGAGTGGCAGCCGAACTGCTGGATACAAGTTACATGTCCAACAGAAGAAGACCAGCAATTGCTGGAAGACAAGTTCAACATACCCGATTATTTCCTTTCCGATATCAGCGATACCGACGAACGTGCGCGTTACGAGTACGATGATGGCTGGATGCTTATCATCCTCCGTATTCCGTACGTGAAGGAGATACGCTCGCGCACGCCGTACACCACCGTGCCGCTCGGCATCATTCACAAGCGCGACGTCACCATCACCGTATGCTACTACGAGACGAACATGATGATCGACTTCGTGTCTTATCACCAGAAGCGCGGCGAGGGATTCACCGACTATGTTGACATGACATTCCGCCTTTTCCTTTCTTCTGCCGTGTGGTATCTGAAGCGTCTGAAGCAGATAAACACGCTCATCGAGAAGGCGAAACACAATCTCGACCATAACGTGAACAACGAATCGCTTATCGCTCTCTCGCGTCTGCAGGACTCGCTCACCTACTTCGTAACCTCTATCCGCGGCAACGAAACCTTGCTCGCGAAGCTGAAGTTCAAGCTGCAAGTGGACGAGTTGGACGCCGACCTCATCGAGGACGTAAACATCGAGATGTCGCAGGCTCGCGAAACGACCAATATCTACTCGGACATTCTCGAGTCGACGATGGACACCTACTCGTCTATCATCAACAACAACATGAACACCGTGATGCGTACGCTCACCTCCGTGTCTATCATCATGATGTTGCCGACGCTCATCTCCTCGTTCTTCGGCATGAACCTCATAAACGGACTCGAGGACTACCGCTTCGGCTTCATCGTGGCGATAATCATATCGGTTATTATCTCCGCACTTTCATGGATTATACTGCGCCATAAGCGACTGCTTTAAAGCAAAATGCAAAAATAAATTGCGTTTTTTGTCGCTATTCAAAATATTTTATTTAAGTTTGCAGTCTATAATAAATAATGTGAGGATGTTGGCTCCGCGCCACATTCGTGTGAATTACCCTTATCATAAACTTAAAACAGTTAAATGATGGACTCTCAAGAAAACGCCCTGTTGCAAGGTGCACAAGAAGAGCAGAACGTAGAGCAGACAGCTGCCGACGTTCAGCCAGTAGAGAACACTAAAGTCTACAAAACCAAACAAGAAGTCGTTGAACGCCTTAAGGAAATCGCCGCAAGCGACGAGGCTCCTGTCAAGGACGAAATCGACCTTTTGAAGACGGTATTCTACAAACTCCACATCGCAGAGCGTGAAGCACGCCTGAAGGAATACATCGACGGCGGCGGAAACCCTGAAACCTATCAGGTGGTACCCGACCAGGACGAGGAGACTTTCAAGGCTCAAATGGCTGTAATACGCGAGAAACGCGCGCAGATCATGCAGCAGCAGGAGGCCGAAAAGCAGGCCAACCTGGAGAAGAAACTCGAAATCATTGAGAAAATAAAGGCCATGGCTACATCGCCCGACGAGGCAGGCAAGTCGTATAACGAGTTCAAGGAGCTGCAACAGCAGTGGAAGGACATCAAGAACGTGCCGGCTGACAAGGCTAACGAGCTTTGGCGCAACTATCAGTTATATGTAGAGCAGTTCTACGACCTGCTCAAGCTCAACTCTGAGGCTCGCGAATACGACTTCAAGAAGAACCTCGAGATGAAGACCAAGCTCTGCGAGGCTGCAGAGAAGCTCGCCGACGAGGAGGACGTCATCAGCGCGTTCCACCAGTTGCAGGAGCTGCACCAGCAGTATCGCGAGATAGGTCCGGTCGCAAAGGAACTGCGCGAGGAGGTATGGGCACGCTTCAAGGCTGCGTCTACCGTAATCAACAAGCGCCACCAGCAGCACTTCGAGGACCTTCGCGCTAAGGAGGAGGAGAATCTGGCTCGCAAGACCGCTCTCTGCGAGAAGGTAGAGGAGCTCGGCAAGGCTGAGAACAAGGGCGCTGCCGACTGGGAGAAGCGCTCTAAGGAGATTATCGACATTCAGAACGAGTGGAAGACTATCGGCTTCGCTCCGCAGAAGATGAACGTGAAGATATTCGAGCGCTTCCGCGCTGCCTGCGACGACTTCTTCGGACGCAAGGCCGAATACTTCAAGGCGCTCAAGGTCACATTCTCTGAGAACATCGAGAAGAAGAAGGCGCTCGTAGAGAAGGCGCAGGCGCTTGCCGACAGCACCGACTGGAAGGCTACAAGCGACAAGCTCATCGCGCTGCAGAAGGAATGGAAGACCGTAGGCATGGTTCCGAAGAAGCTCGGCGACCAGCTCTGGCAGGAGTTCCTCGGCGCATGCAACAAGTTCTTCGAGGCTCGCAACGCAGCCGGCGCAGGACAGCGCAACGAGGAGCACGCTAACCTCGAGAAGAAGAAGGGCATCATCGAGCAGCTGAAGGCGCTCGCAGAGAATGCTGCTGAGGCAACGAAGGAGAAGGTGCAGGCGCTCACAGAGGAATACAACAAGGTGGGACACGTGCCCTACAAGGAGAAGGACAAGCTCTACGAGGCTTATCACGAAGTGCTCGACCGCATCTACAAGGAGCTGAACATCTCTACAAAGCGCCGCCGTCTGAACGACTTCAAGGCTAACATCAAGAACGTGGCAAAGCGTGGCGAAGAGGCTCTCGACAACGAGCGCGGACGCTTGGCTCGCCGCTTCGAGCAGCTCAAGCAGGAGATTCAGACTTATGAGAACAACCTCGGATTCCTCAACGCAAGCTCTAAGAAGGGCAACAGCCTCATCGACGAGATGAACCGCAAGGTGCAGCACCTGCGCGATGACCTCGAACTGGTTCGCCAGAAGATTAAGGCTATCGACGAGGAGAACAAGTAAAGATTAGTTCTGGAGGCAGGAAGGCTTAGAAAGGCTTAAGAAGGCTTAGTAAGGCTTAAGAAGGCTTAGTAAGGCCTAAGAAGGCTTAGAAAAGGCTTAAGAAGGCTTAGAAAAGGCTTAAGAAGGCTTAGTAAGGCTTAGCCCCAACAAACAATAACCAAAAAGGAGTCAACGATTGTTGACTCCTTTTTTGGTTTATCAGCATAAGCGGAAATCCCCGCTTTTTATTTCTTCATATCCCTATCCACCATTGCCGCTACGCACGAATCCGACCACACATTCTCTGCGGTCTCAATCATGTCGAGCACGGTGAAGACGGGCAGGATAATACCCATTATAGCCACCGGCGCACCTACGCCCGACATCAGCGAGAGCGTGAGGAAGAAGCAGCCCATCGGCACTCCGGCGTTGCCGATGGCAGCCACAACCGAGATAAAGAGCCAGAGAAGCATCACGGGCAGCGAGAGTTCTATGCCGCCGTTCTGCATCACGAAGAGCGACGTCACGAAGATGAACGCCGCACAGCCGTTCATATTAATGGTTGTGCAGATGGGTAGCACGAAGCGCGCCACCTTGCTGTCGACGCCGAGGCGCTCCTCCGATGTCTGTATCGTGACGGGAAGCGTGGCAGCCGAACTCTTGGTGAACAGAGCCATGAGCACAGCAGGCATCATGCGGCGCATCACATGCACGGGGTTGAGTCCGCGCGCCATAAGGAACAGTGGCAGGACGACGAAGAACTGCAGCAGATTGCCGCTAAGTATCACGGCTACGTACTTGCCGATAGAGGCAACGACCGTGCCTGCCGACACTTCAGCCGAGAGTTGCGCGGCGAAAGCCACAATGCCTACGGGCAGCACGGTGATGAGCCAGCGGATGAGTCGCGACACGACGTCCTGCAGCGCAGACAGTCCGCGCATGAGTAGCTGCTTGTTCTCGCCATCGGGCATCTTGGCGAGCGCCAGTCCGACGGCAACGGCGATGAGCAATACGGAGAGCACGTTGCCCTCGATGAACGGACGCAGGAAGTTGTCGGGCACGATGCCAATCATGTATTTCAGGTACGATCCGTCGGCTACTTCCGCAGGCACGGCATCGCCCAAAGTGCTGTTGCGCACCATGTCAATGGGCAGATTATCGGGCGAGATGATGATGTAAAGCACCATTCCGACGGCGGCTGCCGCCACGGTTGTGAGCAGCGTGTAGCTGATGGTATGGCGGAAGATGCGACGTGTCTCGCGCTGCATGCCGAAGGTGGCAAGTGTTGTGGTGACGGCGAGTGCGATGGTGGGCACGGCTATAAACTGAAAGAGGCGTGTGAAGATGGTAGCCACGAAGTTAGCCGCCGTGTTCACCCACTCCACGCCGAGCAGTCCGAGGCACGAGCCCACGACGAGCGCTCCTATCCACAGCCAGAAGTTCTGTCCTCCGCCGCAGCAAGTGTGTTTTGTTTCTGTTTTTTTCATTATAATCTTTAAAAGAAGGTTTTTTATTTATAAAATAACGGGGTATTCAATTCCAAAGAATGGGGTATAAAATTATAAATAACGGGGTATTCAATTCCAAAGAACGTGGTATAAAATTCTAAAGAATGATTTATAGAACCTAAAAGGAAGATTTATTAAACCCTATTCCTATTGCGTTTTGCCTTAATTCCAACGGTCGGCGGCGTTCGGTGTCCACGTCGGTGGCGTTCGGTGTCCGCACGGGTGGCGTTCGGTGTCCACACGGGCGGCGTTCGGTGTCCGCACGGGTGGCGTTCGGTGTCCGCATGGGCGGCGTTCGGTGCCCGTCGGAAAGCGCAGGGCTTTCAACGCTTCGCCTTGAAGAACTCGGTCATAAGCGTTCGACATTCTTCCTCCAGAACGCCGCTCACCACCTCGCACTTCGGGTGCAGCGCCTTCGGAGCGAACATGCGGAAACCGCGTTTCTCGTCTGCTGCACCATACACCACGCGCCGCACCTGCGCCCAGCCCAATGCTCCGGCGCACATTATGCACGGCTCTACGGTGACGTAGAGCGTGCAGTCGGCGAGATATTTGCCACCGAGTTGGTTGGCAGCCGATGTTATCGCCTGCATTTCGGCGTGCGCCGTAACGTCGCCGAGCGTCTCCGTGAGGTTGTGCGCTCGCGCAATGATGCGGTCGCCCGCCACGATGACGGCGCCCACGGGTATCTCTCCCTCGTCGCGCGCAGCCTCTGCCTCCACAAGAGCGCGGCGCATAAATTGCTCGTCCTTCTTCTGTTGTTCGGTCTTGTCCATATTCATACCTTATTATATATAGATACAAAGATACGGAGAATGCGAGAAACTACAAAACATGCTCGTCTATTTTTGTCGCTCTGCACGAATAATCAGACGCTACAGAACGCTGTGCGCCTACACCATACAAGCATAGCATGAAAAAAAACAATAAATTCACTTTTAGTTAAAAAAATATCACAAAATGTTATGCGTTTTAAAATATTATTTCTAACTTTGCGATATGCAAGATGCAAGCAGACAATACGCCTGCAGCAACATTTAGACAAAAATAGAGAGAGAAACACACACAAAGAGTTATAAAAACAATAATTTAAACGATTAAAACACATTAAAGCAAGAGAGAGATAAAAAGAAAGGATAAACCACAAAGGCGCCGCCGATTAACGCAGATGTTAAACTGCTGGCGCGCAAGAGAGAGTTAACGCTAATAATTTTTTTATTTTGTATTAGAAGATACACATTTGTATTAGAGAGTACAGAAATAGAAAACACAAAAGAGAATTCAAAAAAAACGAAACATTAACATATAACCGGTTCGTATTCCGCCGGGTATGCATTGTGCGTTCCTATGGTTTGCGAACTGATTACTAACAATTAATTAATTAATCGCATGAAGAAGTCACTACTTTACAGCCTTATGGCACTCGTTGCCACTTCGGCATCCGCAGGAAGCAACTTCCCGACTAACGGCAAACTCGCCAAGTTGACGGAACAGTATCGCACCAAGAAGCTCGAGACTCCGCTCGTAAAGCTTCATGGCTTCGACTCGCCTGCAGCGAGCCTCGCAAAAGCCAAGACCTCTACACCGTCGAGCACGATGGAGGCTAAGACTTACGGGTTCCTGTACGACGAAGACGGAAACGTGTGGTACTACACCCAGGAAAACGACTATCGCGGCACTGGTTTCAACGCTTCTATCAACAAGGCAGTCATCAACGTCTACAACCAGAACCACGAACTGGCAGGTACGTTGAACGTGGAAGTGCCCGAGGATATGGACGTTAACCGCGTGGAGCCTTACGGAACGGTGACTAAGAAATTCTTCGACCTCGACAACAAGACGCAGGAAGTGCTCGTGGAGTTGCACCAGGTGGGCAACGCCGACAACAACTATCAGGGTTCTTACTACACAAAGGCTTACCGCATTGAGGACGGCACACTCGTGCAGGAGTTCAACGGCGCCGGCGTCTTCCTTAACATACCGAAAAACTCATGGACCAAGTATCAGCGCCTCATCATAAGCAACGCCAAGTACGAGGCTATCGACGGCAAGACTTACGAGGACGGCAGCCCGTACTACACCACAAACGACTATATCGACGTTTACAAACCCGCTTCTTGGGGCGCAGGACCGGCTGTAGAGCATCAGTTCGTAGTGGACGAGGACTATACCTACTACGGCAACGACGGCGCACCTGTGCAGGTGTTCAACGTAGACGGCACTCCTTATTATATGGTGTCGCACTACGAGAAGCCGTGGCTCAAAGGCTACGACGAGGAAACTTACGACCCGATACCTACTCCGGACAACAAACTCGTCATCAAGACTTACGACGAGCGCTTCTCGCGCGTCGACTCTCTCGCTGTGCCCGTTGAGCAGAATGAGGACACACAGTTCGCTATGGCGCTCATCGGCAACTTCGGCTCGAAGACGCTCACCAAAGACTATTTCAAGAAGGACGACAAGCTGGCTTACGTCGTTACGTTCTTCGACTATATGACAGCTCACGACGACTATCGCTACCGTTTCGTGGCATACGACCATGAAGGCAACAAGATTGGAGATATCTGCGACGGCGTATACAATGCTTGGTTCGACCTCAACTCGATAAAGGGCGCTGAAGACCAGATGGCTTTCATGCAGTATACAGCCGACGAATCGTCACAGCAGCTGCGCATCGTCAACCTCCCGTCGTGCGAAGAGGCTATGGTTATGCCGGCAGAGATTGAGGGCAACCTCATCAGCACCGTCATGAACCGCTACGGAAGCGCAGACAACTACAAGTATCTCATGAAGCTCAGTCACGGCGGCGACGACGGCAAGGGCAATGTCATCGCACGCGTGGCATGGATCAATAAGGATCTCACCGTAGACCACTACACCACATTCAACCTCGGACCGCAGGCAGAGAACTTCGGCATGTCTCTCTCTGACAACTATCTCGACCCGTACTTGTTCGATACCAACGACAAGCTCGAATTCTGCTACCAGGCAAAGGTTAGAAACGAGGAGACTGGCAAGCTCGGCAACGTATTCGTTATCGCTGACGAGGACGGAAACACTATCCGCACCTTCGCAAGCTCGGACAAGGGCGTGGCTACAACTGCAGGTTGCTACAACGCTACTGCTACACGCAAGGAGTTCTACGTACAGTACAACGACGAGACCAGCAACAAGTATTATCTTGAGTTCTTCCAGCTCCCGTTCGAGAAGTATCACAACGGCGGCGACGGCACTAAGCAGAACCCGTACCTCGTAGCTACTGCGGGCGACCTCATCGCTATGAAGGACGATCCGAAGGCTTTCTACAAGATGGTGAACGACATCAACCTCACCAACTTCAATATTGTTAACGACACATGGACACCAATCGACGCTTTCGCAGGCAACTTCGACGGCGCTGGCCATGCTATCGACAACCTCTACATCAACAGCTCTAAGGCAAGCGTAGGTCTCTTCGGCGACCTCGCAGAGAAGGCTTCTATCAGCAACCTCGTGCTCACAAATCCCGAAATTGAGCTCACCAACAACAACAGCACAGTGGGCGTTCTCGCAGCAAGCGCTGTAGGCGACACAATCAAGAACGTGCATGTGTTTGACGCCGACATCGAAGGCGAAGCAGGTGGCATGATTGGCGGCATCGTTGGTCAGGCATCTCTCGAGACAAGCCTCTCGTCTGTATCGCTCAACAACTCAGATATTGACGCTCCGCAGGCAAACAGCGTTGGCGCAATAGCTGGCGACATCCGCACTTCTACCGTTATCGCAGCAGCTGCTGCCAACAACGTGAACATCAATGCTCAGCAGACTGTGGGCGGCATCGTTGGCGCAGCAATGCAGTCGACAGTTAAGGACGCTCACGTGAGCGGCACTACTCTCGCAGCCGACAACACCGTAGGCGGTATCCTCGGCAGCAACAACTCGTCTAACGTAGACAAGTGTATGTTCGACGGCACCATCACCGTGAAGGAAGCTATGTGGGACGGACTTTCTGCAGGCGGCATCGTCGGTTCTCTCGCTCCTGACTGGACTGGCAAAGCTACACCTCTCGTTACAAACAACGTAGCAAAGGGTGAGATCGCTCTCGCTGAGGGCACTGAAAGCGACGCTACTATCCACCGCATCGTGGGTCGCACCATCGAGAACGAGGAAGATTGCACCGACAAGGAGCTTCGTCTTGCCAACAACTTCGCCGTTAAGGGCATGAAGGTGAACGGCGTTGCCGTAGAATCTGACGACGCTGCTACCGTAGAGGGCAAGACCGCTACCGAAGCTGAACTCAACAAGGCTGCTCTTGAGGCACTCGGATATGCTTACGGCACAACAGATCAGGCTCCATGGAAGGAGACAAGCGCTCTGCCAGTGCTCTACTTCGAGAACTCTCTCAAGGCATTCACACTCTCAAGCACACAGCTTACTCTGAAGCCTAACGACGAATGCGAACTTGTTGCTAACTCTTACGGCGCAAGCGCTCTGAACGCAGACGTTGAGTCGACAAACAACGAGGTCGTAGAGGTTACTTCTACCGACACCGACGAGGAGAGCGTCATCATCGCTCTGAAGGCTAAGAAGGAAGGCAAGGCTACTATCAACGTAACTCTCGACAACGTAACCGTATCTTGCGAGGTGACTGTAGCTGTTCTGAACGGCATCAACGAGACTGTCGCAGACAACAACGCTCTGGCTATCGTGCCTGGCAACGGTGTTGTAAAGGCTGAAGGCGCACTCTCTATGGCTGCTTTCGCTCTCGACGGACGCAACGTAGCAAGAGCCAACGGCGAATTGCTCAAGACAAGCGAGCTTGGCAAGGGCGTATTCGTAGTGGTTGCCAACTTCAAGGACGGCAAGAAAGCTACAGCAAAGGTTATCGTTAAGTAAAAACCCTAAAATCTACAGATTTTGAACTTACGTAATATAATTGTCACAGCCACCGTGCTACTCTGTTCGGCAGAGAGCGCGATGGCTGTGCCTGCTTATCCTGGTATCATCAAGGTGAAGCAAGCCGACGGCACCGTACTATCGGTGAGACTGCACGGCGACGAGCGAGTTAACTTCATGACAACCGACGACGGTTACCCTATTCTGCTCAACCGTCAGACGGGCAACTACGAGTATGCAACGCTTTCGGGCAGCACGCTGCGCGCGAGTGGCATCGTGGCTACTGACGCTTCGATGCGTACGCCGCAGGCGAAGCAGTTTCTTGTGAGCTACGACAAGAACGCTACGCTGTCGGCGGCAAAGGCGAAGAGCATGAACGCGAATGTGCTGATGCAGCAAACCGACACACACAAGCGCAACGCGAAGCCGAAGAAGACGCTGACGAACAACTTCCCGCATACGGGCGAACAGCACTCGATAGTTATCCTCATGGAGTTCAAGGACAAGAAGTTCTCTACGATGGACAACCCGCAGCAGTACTACACCAACGCCATGAACCAGGAGGGCTTCACGGCAGAGAACGGCGCCAACGGCAGTGCGCGCGACTTCTTCATCGCGAGCAGCAACGGCATGTTCAGTCCTACTTTCGACGTCTACGGACCGGTGCAGATCAACTATAACCAGCACGACGCCGGACAAGGCACGTACAACACCACAATCAACATGGGCACGTTCGTGAAGGCAGCCATCGAAGGTCTCGACGATGTAGTCGACTTCTCCAAGTACGACCACGACGGCGACGGATTTGTCGACAACGTGTACATCTATTATGCGGGCAACGGCGCTGCCGACTCGGATGACACGCAGACGATATGGCCCCATGCGTTCGACTTGCGCAAGTGGAATATCAATCTCACCACCAACGACGGCGTGGGCATCGGCAGCTACACGTGCAGCAACGAGGTGGACGGCACACGTGAGGGCAACCTCACGACCGGCATCGGCACCTTCGTGCACGAGTTCGGCCACTGTCTGGGTTTCGCCGACCACTACGACACGCGCGACGCAAGTGCCAACTACACGCCGGGCGATTGGGACACGATGGCGAGCGGTTCGTATAGCAACAACTCGAACACGCCCCCGCTCTACTCGGCTTTCGAGCGATACGAGATGGGCTGGATCGAGCCCGAGGAGATTACGCACCGCAGCGGCGGCGTGAACAGTCTGCCTAATCTCGGCAGTTCAAACAAGGCGTACAGAGTGAGCGTGCCTGGAAAGGACAACGAATACTTCCTGCTCGAGAACAGGCAGAAAACCGGTTGGGATGCCTACCTGCCTGGTCAGGGAATGCTCATTTGGCACATCGACGACGTGCCCGAAGTGTGGCAGAAGAACGAGGTGAACAACAACGCTGCCCACCAGCACGTGGACATCATCGAGGCTAACGGCAAGCTCTCGGGCTACCAGTACTATCAGACGGGCGTGCCCTTCCCCGGAGCGAACAACGTGACGTCGCACAAGTTCAAGGCATGGGACAAGACCGAACTGCTCACTATCGAGAACATCACCGAGACAGACGGCGTCGTTTCGTTCATCGTGGCAGGATCGGACGCCGGACTCACCAAGCCCGACTTCACCGTGAGCGACGTGAGCTACGACCGCTTCCGTCTTTCGTGGCAGAAGCAGGCTAACGCCGAGAAGCACATCCTCGACATAAAGAAGGTGGAAGCCGACAACTCGCTGAGCGCAGTGGGCGACTACACGGAGATGGCTGTTGAGGGCGAAGAAGTGCTCGTGACGGGTCTCGACGAGGACGCCACCTATCAGGTGAGCCTCAGCAGCTGCGCCGCATCGTTCTACTCTGAGCCACAGACAAAAACGGTAAGCACCACGCAGATGCCGTTCACGGAGAAGCAGGTGAAGAACGTGAAGGTGACAGACATCAGCGGCTCTACGCTTAGCGCCTCATGGGACGCAATCGACGACGCGCAGCAATATCTCGTGACACTCTCTACGCGCGCTTTCGACGGCGACGAGCAGACCACATCATACGATTTCGCCGACAAGAAGGACGGCATGCCCGAAGGATGGTCTACCAACAGCAGCAACTTCATCAGCAGCGAGGGCTACTACGGCGAGACTGCTCCGGCGTTGCGTCTCTCCGCTAACAACAGCTACCTCATCGCCAACAACGGCGAGGCGAAGGCAAGCAAGCTCAGCTTCTGGTACTACGTAGCTGTGCCGAAGGAAGGTTCGGTTATCGAGGTGCAGACCATGAGCGACGACGAGTGGACGACGGTGAAGACCATCGACGCTTCTACGGAGAAGAAGGAAACGGCTATGGTAGAGTTCGAGCCGACAACGCAGGTGAAGATTTGCTTCAAGCGCAGCGCAACGTCGAACGTGCTTATCGACGACGTGAGCGTGAGCGGCAAGGGCATAAAGAACCACCCGCTCGACCGCTACAACATGAAGGATGTGCAGAACGCCACAACCTTCACGTTCTCCGACCTCAACGCCCTCACCGAATATAGTCTGACGGTTCAGGCTGTGCGCAACGGCGAGAAGACAAAGCCGTCGGCAGAGGTGGTCGTAACGACGACGGACAGCACGAACGCCATCGAAGCTATCAACGCAGACATACTTACGGACGGCAAGATGTACGACCTCTCGGGCAGACGCGTGACGGACGCTGGCGCGAAGGGTATCTACATTAAGAAGCAGAACGGAAAGGCTGTCAAGCAGATTGTAAGATAAAAGAATATATACAACAAACGCAAAGAGTCGGTCAGAATTCTGGCCGACTCTTTGCGTTTTTATGCAATAAAAAGAGGGTGTATCATTTGGCAAATTAGATAGTTAGATCGGAAGAGCGTCGTGTAGGGAAAGAGTGTAGATCTCG
>ERZ1031095.425-NODE-425-length-14244-cov-6.095919_pt1 | contig 14244 bp, 13 predicted proteins | sample MGYA00517108_ERZ1031095 | MGnify/ENA primary metagenome ERZ1031095 (study PRJEB33719, sample SAMN04261275) | wastewater metagenome | biome: rural village; feature: human; material: feces | host: Homo sapiens | place: El Salvador | collected 2013-01-07 ... | reverse complement strand
GATGCTTTTGGTGGAGGATTTGTTAAACAGTATTCTGGCACTGCTCATTGGCTTGCCTACGGCTGTAGTGCTTTCGGAAATCGTTAGTCTTGTCACCGCCAAGCTTGTGGGTATGGGGATCATCGGCCATCATTTTTCTTTGTCTTGGTCCGCAATGAAATGGACACTGGCAGGATTCTTGGGTATTAAACTGCTGGCACTTCTGATTTTGAGCGGAAAGATTAGTCGACAGGAGATTGGAACTTTATTATCCCAGCCGACGAACCGCCCCAAAAAGCAAATGCCCTCCGTTATCTATGGGCTGGCTGCTGTATGCGGAAGTGTGATGTTGGCAGTGGCTTACTACATGGCGATTCAGGGAATTGCATGGACGAAGGTAAGTATGATGGGGCTGACTTTACTGTTGGGTTCGGCTGGTACGATGCTGCTGTTCTACGGAATGCGGGCACTGATTGCACTGATTGTTAAAAAAGACAAGGGAAATAAGCAGCTTCATGTATTTACCTTCCGTCAAATTCAGGAGAATGTCATTCATCAGTCAAGCTCCATGGCAATCAGCTCTCTGCTGATTCTGGCAGCACTGTGTTGCTTTGGTGCAGGCATGGGAATCGCAGGAACAAACAATCTATCCACCGGTCATGTAATCGACTATACCTTTGAAGATTATACCGTTGAAGATTCGGCGCAGGTTCTTCCAAATATACAGGCAGCCCTGAAAGAAAACGGTTTGGAAAATCAGTTTTCTGAGCTTTTTGAAATGAAGGTTGGGCATATTCGCACCACAGAAGATTATGAGAATGCCTACAGCATGGACGCTGTTATGGACTCTCTTCGGAGCCTGCCCCAGTCGGAAGATCGGGATGTCCTTCTGAACAATCTTGGCTATGCCACATACCCGTATTTGATTTGTCTGTCGGACTATAATCGTTTACTGGAATTGTCCGGCAGGCCCGTCATTAAATTAAGTGAAGATGAAGCTGCTGTTTATATAGGTTCCGACTTTACTACTGTAAATCGTACCGCAATGCTGAACGGCATACTTGCTGAACAGCCTGAAACGGAACTGGTTGGCAGTCCGATTTATCTTACCGGAGAGGTTCAGTCTGTAAATTTGATTACGGATCGTTCTATTACTTTGTCCTTTGCACTGATTCTTCCAGATGAAGCCTTCCTCTATCATACCCAAGGAATGTATGATACGTATGTGAATGCGGTACTCAGTGAGCAGGCTATGGAAGGAAATAGCCTTATGACTGCCTATTCTGGTCTGAACGAGGAGCTGGACGAAATAGGTATCGAATATGAAAGCTATCTTCAGAACATGGGACGCCAGCTTTTCTATACCGTAGCATCCAGCTATATTACCCTCTATCTGGCGATTGTGTTCCTGGTGGTTTCCAACACCATTGAGGGTGTTCAGTTCCTGATGAGCCAGCAGAAAACCGGGCGTAGATACCAGACCCTGATCCGCCTGGGAGCCACTTACGAAAGCCTTTGCCAGTCTGCCGGAAAGCAGATTGCGTGGTTTATGGGACTTCCTGTATTGGTTGCAGCTGTCAGCAGTCTGTTTGGAGTAAGAGCGTTGTTTACAGGGATACTCTCGTCACGAACCCGTGGGACAGTGTCTGAAATGCTGCTTGTATCTGCTGCTATGATTTTGCTGCTTTGCGTGATAGAATATATTTATATGAGAGTGGTCAAGCACTCCAGTGATCGGTATTTGCTGACACTGATGCAGCCGCAGAGAGAAGAATAATTGGGAAGGAGGTGCTGTCGTGAAAAGAATTGCTGTTGTGGAAGATGAAGTCTATATGCGGGAAGAACTCTGCAATATGCTCCAAAAGGACGGGTATCTTGTGGAGGCAATCACCGAGTTTGAAGATGCCACTCGGCTCTTGGCAGCCCTCCGTCCTGACCTTGTGATCTTAGACCTGAATTTGCCGGAGATCAGTGGCTTTCAAATCTGCCAGGAGCTAAAGAATAAAACCGCTATCCCCGTCCTAGTGCTGACTTCCAGAGACCAAGTAAAGGATGAACTGCAAGCGTTCCAGTTGGGTGCAGATGAATATTTGACGAAGCCGTGCAGAAAAGACCGGCTTCTTGCCAGGGTATCCAATATTCTCAAAAGGTATGAAGGCCGTACCAACCTCATAGAGGGATTGGATTTCTTGTTGGACCAGCAGACTTACACACTTTATATTCATAACACCTCTGTGGTGCTTCCCAAAAATCAGGGAAAACTGTTGGTTGCTCTTTTGGCCAGTGGTGATGCTCTGGTCACGACGGAGCAGCTTTGCTTAGCACTATGGGGAACCACAGAATACATAGACGAAAATGCCTTGCAGGTTAACCTGACCCGGTTGAAAAAGACGATGTCCGGTCTGGAGATGAAGCAACGAATCGTTGCGGTTCGTGGGATGGGCTATCGTTTGGAAGCGGAGGTATCTCCATGAAGCAGTTTTGGCGCATAATAGAACGGTACTACCCTTGGCTGCTGTTGCTGCTGGGTGTGGATTGCTTTTGTTCTATCATTCTTTGGATTTCTGACATTCAGGCATTTCAGACCTTGATTGGGTTAGTGGTTCTGACAAGCATCTTTCTGTTTTCGGCGATCCTGTTTGTACTAAACAAGCGGGAGACCACCCGCCGGGAGCTGTTCCGGGATTTCCTCAGTGATCCTACCATCTGCAACGAGGAAATGCTGCTCAGTGTCATCAGCTGGGAAGAAGGAGAATCTGTCCGGCTTCTGGCCTCAGTATTACAGGAACACAAAAATGAGAGCAGCAGTATGGCAGATGCCCTACGGGACTATGAAGAATATGTGGAAGGCTGGGCACATGAAGCGAAAACGCCCCTGTCGTTGCTGACCATGCTTTTGGATAACCGAATCGACGAAATATCGCCTTCCCTGCAAGCTAAGTTGGATTATGTCCGTAGTCAACTTCAGGAGAATGTCACGCAGATGCTTTACTATGCCCGGTTAAAGAGCAGTACAAAGGATTATCGGTTTGAAGATGTCAATTTGAATGACTGCTTGGGGGAAGTTCTGGAGGACTATGCTCCACTTCTGGAAGAAAAGCAGTTTGTAATTCTCAACAAACTGCAATCTGAAACAGTTTATACAGACCGTAGAGGGCTTCAGTTTATGTTGGGACAAATCGTGAGCAATTCCATAAAATATAGCAGTGATAGTCCCATGCTAACGATTTCCATGATACATTCGGAGACCGCAGATGTCCTTTCTGTTGAGGATAACGGCATTGGTGTAAAAAAATATGATCTGCCGTATATTTTTCAAAAGGGCTTTACCGGGGATTCTACTGACAGCCGAAAGAAAGCTACTGGTATAGGGCTTTACCTGGTCAAGAAGATGGCTGACGATCTAAACCTTCGTCTGGAAGCTACTTCCCAGTGGGGAAAGGGCTTTAAGATAGTCATTTTCTTCCCAAAACTGGGATCCAACGGTGGAAAATAATATAAACAGAAAAACGCCCGCAGGATTTTCTCCTGCGGGCAGCATGTTGTCAGCTATCCAAAGGCTTGTATTCTGTTACAGTTTTCAAATAGGTTTCGGGATCGCCGTTCAAGATAAGGTCTGCATATCTTTGACATATATGTGATAGTAGCCATCACTACTAGGTACTTGTGAAAAATTATCACTTATGGCATCTATCTTTATAGTACGAGTTCAATGTTGGAAACAACAGAATAAATGTTGAGTGAAAAAGGAATGCCCAAATTGCTAAATTGTAGCATTCTTTTTTCTATGTCTCTGTTTCAACTGTTGCCATAATACCATATGAACGTCGCTGACTGACTTTGATTGACTTTGACGCAAATTAGAGCTACAATCAAGAAAATCATACAAGGAGGGAATACATTATGTCAGATAATCTAAATTGGGCGGTGCTTGGAACAGGCGTGATAGCAAATGAGATGGCTGTTGCGCTTCAGAAGATGGGGAAGACACTCTACGCGGTTGCCAATCGTACTCATGAGAAAGCGGTTGTTTTTGCAGAGAAGTATGGAGTAGAAAATGTATATGACGATATAGATGATATGTTTGTGGACGAAAAGGTGGACATCATATATATCACAACGCCACACAATACCCACTACCAGTTTATGAAAAAAGCGCTTGAAAATGGCAAGCATATATTAGTTGAAAAATCCATTACATTAAACAGCAGGGAATTAAATGAGATGATTGACCTTGCCAGCCAGAAGCACTTGATTATAGCGGAAGCTATGACTATATGGCATATGCCGCTTTACAAGGAGCTGTGGGGCATTGTAGAGAGGGGAGAGCTGGGCAAAGTGCAGATGATTACCATGAACTTCGGCAGTTTCAAGGAATATAACATGCAAAACAGATTTTTCAACATGAATCTTGCCGGTGGTGCGATGCTGGACATTGGTGTGTATGCTTTGTCCATAGTGAGAAGCTTTATGTCAGAGAAGCCGGATGAGATAGTCAGCCAGTGGAAGCCATCGCCTACAGGCTCGGATGAGCAGGCGACTATTCTGCTTAAAAACAGCAAGGATGAGATGGCAACAGTTGCGCTGTCAATGCATTCGAAGCAGCCAAAGCGCGCCATGATAAGCTGTGAAAAGGGTTATATTGAAATCATGGAATATCCTAGAGCGTCAAAGGCAGTAATTGTGGATGCAGAGTCCGGCAATACCAGAGAGATAGAGGCAGGTCAGACAGAAAACGCACTCTACTACGAGATGATGGATATGGAAGCCGCAGTTAAGAACGCCGATGCTTCTGAAATGAAGCTTGAGTATTCAAGGGATGTTATGGATATTATGACCAGACTCAGAAAAGACTGGAACATGAAATATCCAGATGAGGAGTGGTAGAGCAGGTTTTATTAAGATTTATTGGCATATAAAAACATACCACATAAGCGTTATGAAGCTGACGAGGTTAACCGTTTGCGCATTTTGCACAAAATGTTTTCGCAAATTTTAGCAAGTTTGTGCACACTTATGTCCACCACCATGGTAATATAATTCTTGTAAAAACCCCCCAATACATTATATATTTTTACTATCCCCATAGTAAAATACCTTCTCCTAAAAAGACAGCAGAACGAAAGGCTGTCTTTTTTTTATCGTATAAAAAGCGTACAATGTAGGTACACAGACTGCAAGCTGGCTTGCAAGGCTGTGTACCTGCATTGGACGCCCTAACGAAAAGCGAGAATCGTAGTTGCGAAGCAACGGAGAAGCAGCGGAGCTGCGGATTCGAGCTTCTCGTTAGGTAAACGTAGCAAAAAGGTAAAACCTCAATTAAGCCAACAGACTGCAAGCTGGCTTGCAAGCAAAATAACCCCACAGAAAGGAACCCAACATGACACCAGAAAAAACAACATACCTATACGACTCCAACGCCTATGCCACAGAATTTGATGCCACAGTACTAAACTGTGAAAAAGTATCGGAAAATGAATATCACCTAATCCTCGACCAAACCCTTTTCTTCCCGGAGCAGGGTGGACAGAGTCCGGACAAGGGAACCATAAACGGAATACAGGTATCAGACGTCCAGATAAATGACGGAGTAATAGTCCACACATTGACTGTGGACAACGAAGGAGCACATGAAGATGCAGTGATTAAGGATTCACTGCCAAAGCCTGGTGATAAGGTACACGGAATAATCGACTGGACTCATAGATTTTATAATATGCAGCAGCATTCAGGAGAGCATATTTTTTCAGGAATCGTACACAGCAGATTTGGCTATGATAATGTAGGCTTTCATCTGAGCGACCAGACTGTCACTATGGATTTTAATGGCATAATGTCGGAGCAGGATATATACGATATCGAATATGAGGTAAATAAAGCGATTACAGAAAATATTGAGGTACAGGTGACTTTCCCAACCAGAGAAGAGCTTGAAAAGCTTGAGTACAGGAGCAAAATCGAGATAGAGGGACAGGTCAGAATCGTGACAGTACCGGGATATGATGTGTGCGCCTGCTGTGCTCCTCATGTAAGGAGAACAGGCGAAATCGGCATACTTAAGGTCATGGGCATCCAAAATTATAAGGGTGGAATCAGAGTGACTATTCTTTGTGGATTCAGGGCACTTATGGCATTCAGGGAAAAGGCGGCTGTAATCAGTGAACTGACAGGCTTCCTCACAACAGGTCAGGATAAGCTGGTGGACACAGTCAAAAAGCTTAAGACCAGCAGTCAGAATATGAGCTCACAGCTTGCCCAGGCAAACCAGACCCTGCTTTTGCAGAAGCTGGAGAGCATACCGGCAGAGCAGGAAGATGTAATCATGTTTGAGACCGGAATCAATACCAAGACACTGAGAAATGTCATAAACAGCATGATGGAGAAACACAGCGGATATTGTGGAATTTTCGTCGGTGATGAAAATGGATATAGTTATGTTGTTGGAAGCAAGAATAAGGATTGTAAAGAAATCGCAGGAAAGCTTAAAGATGAGTTTTCAGCCAAAGGTGGTGGAAATAATCAGATGATACAAGGCTCAGTAACTGCATCCGCCGATGACATATCGAAAGTATTTAATGTCAAAAGTTAATGCCACAATTTAAAGCCGTAATTGAGTGCCGCAATTAAAGTCGTGATTTAAAGCTGCAATTGAGTGCCGCAATTTAAAGCAGTAATTCAATGCGTAAATGACTTCCCACTCAATAACCTACGATAATCGGATGATATACAGTTGTTTTGCAGAACAAAATATGAACTGCTGCGGGTTTCCATCAATCTAAGGAATGGAGATAACCATACAGATTTATACATCCTATCCGCAATTCACTCCCGCAGCTAACTTCATATTTTTTCGGCAAAATAAGCTGTATATCAGTAGATTAACACAACCTAAAATGTGGGAAGTCCCCCAAAAAACGCATTACAATACCAGATTAATATTATTGCCTGACCCCGTCATCTGACCATACAGATTATCATATGTCTCAGTATGAAGTCTTTTCGCAGTGCTGGTCAGATTTTTCAAAAATTTACTATCCTTACCAAAGGCAGACTGGAGATCATCCTTGTCTGCTTTTTTTAACAGGTTCTCGCTGCAGCTGAGAGTGCCATCGGTCTGGACTGTTATACCAAGCTTGCTTAAAGTATCAGAATTGTCGTTTACGTACTTTTTCAGACGTTTAGCCTGTCTTAATATATCGTGGTCTGAGGATGTTCCGGCAGAACCAATGGTATTATTGTAGGTCTTTATAAAGCCAGTAATGGCATTGGCTATGCTCTCGCTGTTCTCAGAGTCTGTATAACTGTAACCGCCAAGCTTTTTTACCGCTCTGCGCAGGGCCAGACTGTCCTCGAAGGAAAGCTCTGAATTAGTATATTTTTTCCTGTTGGATGAAGTCACCAGACCTCTGTTGTTGCTGTAATAATCTCTCAGAAAATAGGTCTGTGAAAGACTGATTGCTGTAGATACTTTTGCCATAAGTACATGCCACCTCCATGTGATACTTATCTGATAATATTACTATCGGTAAATTGAAGAGAAAGCTTAATAGGGCTTTCATTTTGTTGTAAAATAAAGTAAAATCAAATGAGAAATGTTCGTATCTAAGGAGGGTATCATGAAGAAAGAATTATTTGGAAAAACCAAATCAGGTGAAATAGTAAATCGTTATGAAATCAGCAATAGCAATGGCATGAAGCTTGTTGTGTCAGATTATGGCGCAACAGTATTAGCCCTGTTTGTAAAAGACAAGGACGGCAGTCTGGTAGATGTAGCCTTAGGCTATGAGGATTTTGCTGCCTATGAGAAAGGGCACTGCTATTTAGGTTCGGTAATCGGAAGATGTGCAAACAGAATTTCTAATGCAAAGATTAATATAGACGGAGTGGAGTATGAGCTTGAGGCAAATGATAATGAAAACTGCCTCCACAGCGGTTCACAGAGTACAGCACTCAGAGTATGGAATGTGAAGTCACAGGCTGACAATAGCATCACTTTCGAGATTGAGGATGCTGATTTACAGGAAGGATATCCTGGAAACGCGGTAATGACAGTTACATATGAGATTACAGATGATAATGGATTAGTTATCACATACACAGGTAAGGCTGATAAAACAACACCATTTAACTTTACAAACCATACATATTTTAATCTGAATGGACATGATTCAGGTGATGTGAATAAGACAATGCTTCAGATTGAGGCATCTCATTATACACCGGTTAAGGACTCAAAGGCTATTCCTACAGGAGAGATTGCACCGGTTGCGGGCACACCTTTTGATTTTACAACTGCAAAAGCAATTGGACAGGATATAAATGCTGATAATGAGCAGCTCAAATTCGGAAAAGGATATGACCACAACTTTGCAATCGACAGAGATTCAGATGGAATGGAGCGCGTTGCAACAGCTGTAGCAGATAAGACTGGAATCAAGATGGAAGTATTCACAGACACAGTGGGAATCCAGTTTTATTCAGCTAATTTCATTGATGGCCAGCCAGGCAAAGGCGGTGTGACATATCACAACAGAAATGCATTTTGTCTTGAGACACAGTATTTCCCAAATTCTGTAAATGAGCCAAACTTCAAGACTCCAATTACTAAGGCTGGAGAGGAATACAGGTCACAGACAGAGTATAGATTCTCTGTTCAGTAGTATATTAAAATAAACAGCAATAAAGCAGGAAATCAGGAAGCGGGCATGAAGATAGTTTTTTTGGATGCAAAGTCAATAGGGGAAGATATAGATTTGTCGGGCTACGACCAGCTTGGAGAAGTGGTCAGATATCCGTATTCCACACCGGAAGAGGCGAGGGAACGAACAAGGGATGCGGACGTGATTATACTCAACAAGACTGAAATCAATGAGCAGTCCATTGGGGAAGCAGATAAGCTTAAGCTGGTCTGTGTGACTGCAACAGGAACCAACAACCTCGACAAGGCTTATCTGGCTGAGAGAGGCATCGAATGGAGAAATGTAGCCGGCTACTCTACAGAGAGCGTGGCACAGCATACCTTCGCCCTGCTTTTTTACCTGATGGAAAAACTCAGATATTATGACGATTATGTGAAAAATGAAAATTATGTAAATGACAGCATGTTTACTCATTTTGACCATAGGTTTAATGAGCTTTCCGGCAAGACCTGGGGCATAATTGGTCTTGGCAATATCGGGCGCAGAGTTGCTGATATTGCCAAATGTTTTGGCTGTCGGGTGATTTATTTTTCTACCAGTGGTAAAAATAATCAAAAGGGTTATAATCGGGTCAGCTTTGATAAACTGTTAGAGCAGTCGGACATCGTATCTGTGCATGCGCCCCTTACAGATGATACCTTAGGACTTATGAATCGTGAGGCTTTTGCCAGAATGAAGCCGAGTGCTGTTTTCCTTAATCTTGGACGAGGTCCAATCGTTGATGAAGCAGCCCTGACTGAGGCATTAAACACAGGGATGATTGCGGCAGCAGGACTGGATGTGCTGTCACAGGAGCCTATGAGTGAGGACAATCCGCTTAGAAGCATCAAGGATTCAGAGCGTTTAATTATCACTCCTCATATTGCATGGGCGAGCATTGAGGCACGCACCAGGCTTATGGAAATCATTCTGGAACAAATTAAGGAATTTTTTAATTTATAGTTTGTAATATGTATTATACTTATATAGTAGAATGTGCGGATAGAAGTCTGTATACAGGTTATACTACATATGTAAAAGCACGAATCAGAAAACACAACAGTGGCAAGGGTGCAAAATATACAAGGAGCAGACTGCCAGTTAAGCTGGTGTATTATGAAGAGTACGAGACAAAGCATGAGGCGATGTCCAGAGAGTACTATATCAAGCAAATGTCGAGAAAATCAAAGCTTGATTTAATTTTTCAAAAGAAGAAATACGATACTTAGTAGGAGCGTTTATGGGATTTACAGAACTGAATTTTTTATTAAGGTTTTTACCTGTTTTTTTTCTGATATATTATGTATCACCATCTAAATACAGAAATATAATTTTGTTTTTAGCTAGTATTGTATTTATCGCTTTTGGTAACTGGAAGAATCTGGCAGTACTGCTTGGCATAACAGTTATAGATTATATACTGCTGTTTATTATGAGAAACCACAGGAACCTGTCCAGAAAGCTTTTGTTTGGAGCAATGCTGGTCATAGACCTTGGAGTGCTTTTGTATTTTAAGTATATAGTACAGGCACTTCCACTTGGCATAAGCTTTTACACCTTTATGGCGATAAGCTGTGGCGTGGACATATATTATGGCAAGGCATCAATTGGCAGCTTTGCAGAGTTCGGAGCATATCTGACCATGTTTCCAAAGCTGGTGCAGGGACCGATTGTCCAGTACCGCGATATAAAGCACCAGCTAAAGGAAAGGTCTGTGTCATGGACTAAAATGGAAAACGGACTTGAGGAATTTGTTATAGGTCTGGCTTTTAAGACCATGATTGCGGATAAAATCGCTATATTGTGGAATGATGTACGGATGATTGGTTTTGACAGCATATCGACACCTATGGCATGGCTTGGAGCTATGGCATTTTCCATGGAGCTCTACTTTGATTTCTGGGGCTACAGTATTATGGCGGTTGGTCTGGGCAAGATGATGGGCTTTGACTTACCGCAGAACTTCGACCATCCATATGCCTCTGCCACCGTCAGTGAGTACTATAGGCGCTGGCACATTACTCTGGGTAAGTGGTTCAGGGACTATGTTTATATACCTCTTGGCGGCAACAGGGTTGGAAAAGCCAGACTGCTCATTAATCTCTTAGTGGTATGGGCTTTGACCGGTATATGGCACGGAGTCACCTTAAACTATCTCCTCTGGGCAGGGGTGCTGGTTTTATTCATAATACTGGAGAAGTTTGTATATGGCAAATTTTTGCAGGAACACAGGATTATATCTACTGTATATATATGGTTTATAATTCCGCTTACCTGGGTAATTTTTGCTATAACGGACTTTAAATCACTTGGTGTATATTTTACACGTCTTTTCCCTTTCTGGGGTACAGGCGAAGCTGTAAATACAGGTGATTTTATATACTACGGAAAAGATTTTGTGCTGATTATAATTGCTGCTTTTGTGGTATCTTTGCCACAGATGAATAAACTATATAATAAGTTCAAGGATTATGTAGTCTTTAAGCTGCTTTTGATAGGCGTGTTCTGGTTTTGTGCATATCAGATTCATAAGGGAGCAAATAATCCGTTTATGTACAGTGGTTTTTAGAGAGATAATGAATAACAATGAAAAAGATAAAACGCAGTTTGTTTTTTAATTTATTTTTAGCAAGTATTGTGATAATGAATATCATGGTGGTCTATTCTCAGGTCAAAAAGCCTGCTGAGGAGCCGCCTGCTTATGAGGATGAAAAAAAGGATACAGTGTCTGCTGGTAATGAGGCGGATAAGCCTCAGGACGTGACAGCAGAGAATGGCACAGAAGCTTCAACAGAGAGTTCAGACCTTGTGTATTCAAAGCCACCGGAGGAAGTGCCTCAGGAAAAGCAGTTTGTGACCAAGGATGCCAGTTATTTTGATGATGCTGCCTTCATAGGGGATTCCCGAGTGGTTGGAATAAAGCTCTATGCAGGAATACAGAATGCAGCTTTTTACTGTAAGGAAGGACTCACGGTTTACAACATGTTTGACGAGCCCCTTGAGGTGTCAGCTACAACAAAGGAAACGCTGGAGAATGCACTTTCCCAGAACCAGTATAAGAAAATCTATCTGGAAATCGGAATCAATGAAATCGGCATAGGCACAATCGATTCCTTTATGGAGAATTACAGACATGCGGTGGAGCACATTAGAGAGCTTCAGCCGGATGCGGCGATTTTCCTGTGTGGAATAATGCATGTAAAGAAGGAAAAATCAGAGTCAGATCCAATCTTCAGCAATGAGAATATCTCACAGAGAAATGAGAGAATATCGGAGCTGGCAGACAACAAGAGCATATTTTATGTGGATATAAACGAGCTGGTTGTAGATGAGGATGGAAATCTGCTGCCGGAATATACTTATGATGAGGTTCATCTGCTAGGAAAATATTACAGTCTTTTATCTGACTGTCTCTTAGAACATGCCGTGGAGTGGCCGTAAGGTCACGACCACGGTTTTTGTAATCCAAAGGATACAATAAAAGCTGCCAGTGGCCTGGCAGCTTTTTGGGGTTATACAATTACTTATTTTGAGTTAGTGCTTCTTAGAAATGTAGTACACATCAAAATCCTGTGGCAGGAGTGTGTTGCTGTAGATACCATCCACGCCCTTTGCCAGTCCATCATACATCTTGGTGAATGTAGACACGGTATAATTATAAAACAGCATGCCGTTTTCATGTATACTAGCCACAGCGTCCTCGTCAAATCGCTTATCCTGATATTTGGCTGTAATCACATGGATATTGTCCTTGCTGCTGCAAAAGCTGATAATCTCGTCAGCGTCAGCCTCGGTCTTGTAGCAGGTAAATATCACACTTGGGAAATTATATACATCCATAATCCAGTCATAGGTTTCCTCAGAGTACACCTGCGGAACAATACGATTAATCAGCATAGGGTCGCGGTCCATAGCCGCCTGATATATGGCAGAAAATTCATGCTCAAATTCTTCCTGAGTGGAGTTGTCGTATTTCACATCAGTAATCAGATACATGTCCTGATTGACCATCATCTGATCCAGAATGTCCTCTATAAACATAGAAGTAAAAGTCCTGTCGGTGAGAGGCTTTGCCACTGTAGCTGTTTCAGCCCATTCCTCAGAGGACATGGGCTGTCCGTCCATATTTCCGAAATCATTCCAGTCGTGGACTGCGGCAAGTCTGCCATCACTGGTCAGTGAAAAATCAAATTCAAATATTCTTGCTCCCAGATTATAATTCTGCACCAGGGCATCATAGGAGTTGGTGTAATAAGAATAAAATCCACCATGGGAATCCCGGTATCCGCCGCCTGCATGGGCAATAAGCTGACAAGCAGTCCACTCGTGGGCAGAATAATCATAGGTGTCATCCACTGGGACAGCACTTATATTGTAGTCCTTGTCCAGCTCAAAGTCATAGTTGGTGATAGCAGATATACATTCTTTCCTTATATAGGTCACATCTCTAAGTGTGTAGAGCATATTGGTCAAATCAAAGTCGTATTCATTTTTGTGGCATATATCTGCGGCAAAATTGAAGACCACATCTACCGGTATAGAGGCAATGGTCTTGGCATATCTGGAAGGCGTAATCTCCGATTGTGAATAGCCGGCCAGAGTCATGCAGTCGGTTAGTGGCAGATAACCATCATCCATCAGAGAGTGGACTTCATGCTCATGGTCGGCAGCAGTAGCAGCCTGATAGGCCTGCTCATACGCCTCTGATGCGGCCTGGGCAGCAGTCTCTTCTATGGTCTTGTTTACCTCGTATATTATCTTTTTTGTGACAAGAGTGACTATCACCGCAAAGATTATGATTACCAAGGATATAATAAGGAGCTTCTTTTTCTGTTTTGGGTCTAAATTTTTTATTTTCATTTTAAATCGTTTCTTAATATTCATATTTCTATATGTTATGGCTGGCTTTATATTATAAGCCTGTTGATGTATACCAAAGAATGCAGGAAAAGCTGTTGCTTGAACTGATGTTAAAATCTGGCATTTTCATGATCCTTTAGATTACACAGCCATATGCGGTTATATCATAATTTGCGCAATATTGCAAATAAAAGTTATCATTTGGGTTAACAAACTATAATTAGTGGTCGATATATAAAATGAGAACAATATATAGTGTAGTTGTGTTTACTTGATTCAAGGAGGATGATGGTATGGACAATATTAGCAGTGTAGAAAGAATGGATTTCAATAAAATACTCCCTATGCAGCACTTTGTATTTGATTCTACGAGGCATGAGAAGACCCAAAGGGTTGCGGGCGTGAGCCGGAAAATTGCTGAGAGAAGCTTTTCACAGCTTCTGGACGAGCAGTTACAAAGACAATAAAAGAGGAATAGAAAATGAATTTGAGAGTGCATCACTTGCTGTGTGCACCGCTTTATGTGGGCAAGGGCTACAGTGAGAAATTTACAGAAAATATGGACACCGTTGTGGCAAGGCTTAAGGAAGGAACCAGACTCAGGCTGCAGGTGACCCCGGATGTAGTGTGCAGTGAATGCCCAAATCAGGACAAGGAAAGAAGGATATGCACTCTTGACTACTCAATGAGATCGGAAGAGCGTCGTGTAGGGAAAGAGTGTAGATCT
>ERZ1031095.418-NODE-418-length-14334-cov-5.269347_pt1 | contig 14334 bp, 25 predicted proteins | sample MGYA00517108_ERZ1031095 | MGnify/ENA primary metagenome ERZ1031095 (study PRJEB33719, sample SAMN04261275) | wastewater metagenome | biome: rural village; feature: human; material: feces | host: Homo sapiens | place: El Salvador | collected 2013-01-07 ... | reverse complement strand
GACCCGAATATCTCCTTTATCCAGCAGATTCATGAGTTCCCGGTATGCACGCGCTAAAAATGTTTATATAAGGGGTTGCGTGTCACAAAATCCTTTGGTACATTTAACCCCGTTGGTAACAAACGAACCCATAATAATTCGGAGTGAAGAAAATGAGTAATATTGAAGACAAAAAAGCTGCTGCCGCAGCCGCTGCTGCCGCTGCAAAATCTGCTAAACCTGCAAAGAAAGAAGGTACTGCAACTGATGCAGAAGCTAAAAAAGCCGCAGCCGCTGAAGCTGCTCGCGTAGCTAAAGAGAAAAAAGAAGCAGAAAAACGCGCTGCCGCTGAAAAGAAACAGGCTGAAATTCGTACTGAAGCAGAAAACAAATTTACTGCAATTTCCGGCGCAGCTGAAAGTCTGAAAATTTCGTTATCTGCTATTACTGATGAAAGTACCGTTGAACAAATCACGGAAGCTGAAACTCAGGGATCTGCAAACCTGAAGACCATTAAAGAAGCTCTAAAAGAGCTTAAATCTGTTGTTAAAAAATCCAAAGGTGAAGACCTGTCCGGTGCGGTAACCGCTGCTCAGACTATGGTTGATGAACTGGATGCGACTATCAAAGGCTTCAAAGACAAGATCCGTGCTGCTAAACAGGCCGAAAAAGCGGCTGAAAAAGCTCGCGAAAAAGCTGAACGCGAGAAAGAGAAAGAAGCTAACCGTATGCCGGAACAGAATGGTGTTCGTCGTCCGCAACCGGAAACTTCCTGCGGTCGCGCCTGGGCGCTGATGGATCAGATTAGTGCTACGCTGGGTCAACCTGCTCCGATCTCTTATGTTCTGAACCTGGCTGCGCGTCACGGTCTGAACGAAGATACCGTTAAAACCCAGTATGCTCGCTGGAAGAAATTTAATGGTGTGACTGGTCGTGTACCGATGCCAGTTCCGGAAGCCTTGAACGGCTTGTAATATCAAAACATATCACGTTATAATGAAAGCGCCCAATGAGGCGCTTTCTTTTTCACTAGAGGATTTAAGATGAATATTAATCAACAAGCTCCCGAGTCCCGTTCTAAAGAAAACGATATGTATTTAGACGTGCATTCGGTATTCTCTACCATTCAGGGTGAAGGCCCGTTCTGCGGCCAGCCTGCTATATTTGTGCGCCTTGCTGGGTGCAACCTGCAATGCCCAGGATGTGATACGGATTATACTATTGGTCGTAGTCTTTATCACATTGTTGATATTATGCGCTTAATTGAAGCCCGTAAGCTGGAATCCGGAAACACCACTTCACTTGTGGTTATTACTGGGGGAGAACCGTTCCGTCAGCAAATCAACCCGTTCATTGAACAACTGTTATCACGCGGGTATTTGGTACAGATTGAAACTAATGGATCTATGCCTTTACCTAAGAACTTTTCCCAGTTACCTGTAATTGTATGTAGTCCTAAGACTTCAAAGATTCATCCATCTGTGCTGTACCGCGCAAATGCATTTAAATACGTGCTTAAAGCGTGCTGTGTAAACGTGGAAGATGGTTTACCGCTTCAAGCATTAGATCATCAGGCTACTCCATTTATCGCTAGACCTCCGAAGGGGTTCAATGGTAAGATATATTTACAGCCAATGGACGAGCAGGACGAAGATCTTAACCACAGTAACATCCAAGCCGTTGTCCAAAGCTGTATGAAACACGGTTACACGTTGCAGCTTCAAGTTCACAAATATATTGGGGTGGAATGATGATCACTTTAGAAGAAGCAAAACAGCATCAGGAAATGATCACTGAGCTGGTTGAAAAACTTAATTCTGCAATCGCTCATGCTACTATGCAGGGTGTGCATGTAGAATTAGATATTAATCACGTTAGTACAATTGGAGCACGTAATCATCCAATTGTAATGTCAAATGTAACAATCAACCCTTGTCATATTAAAGGTGTGGAAAATGAATGAAGAAACTGTAGTGCTTATGCACAAGATTCAACGTCTACAAGACGAATTGAATGACGCCCTGTGTCGCGCAGCTTCAAAGAAAATATATTCGGAACTTGAAATTCACCAGCGTCAGATGACTTCTGAAGTTGTAGTGGAACAAGTAGTTATTAACCTTAATATTAGCCTTAAAGGTTTCTAAAATGAATAAATTAGACAAACTGGTATTCCCTGTAAAAAATCATAACTCCGCCGTTGTCGTCCTGTCTGGCGGCCAGGACAGCGTGACTTGCCTAGGTCTTGCGCTTAATAACTATGATAAAGTTTACGCTATTGGTTTTGCATACGGTCAACGTCATAACATTGAGCTGGCTTGTGCTAATCAAATTTGTAAAGAGCACAATGTCCCGTTTGTTGTCTTTGAATTACCAGCTTTGAAACAGATCGGTAATAGCGCTTTGATCGGGAACGAAGGTGATGTTAACGAACATCACGAACAGCACAGTAACCTTCCGGCAAGTTTTGTGCCAAACCGTAATGCGCTTTTTCTGACAACCGCGCACGCTTATGCGCAGAAGGTCGGAGCCCGATATGTGGTTACAGGCGTATGTGAAACGGACTATAGCGGTTATCCGGATTGTCGTCAGCAGTTTGTTGATCTGCTTGAAGCTACCTTAAACGTTGGATATGAAACAGATATTCATTTTGTCACCCCGCTTATGCGTTTAAACAAAGCTGAAACGTTTGAATTGGCGGACAAGGTTGGTTTCTTAACCACAGTTATTGAACAGTCGCACACCTGCTATAACGGCATTCGTCGAACTTTGCATGACTGGGGATACGGTTGCGGGGAATGCCCGGCGTGTAAACTCCGTGCTAAGGGGTACACTGAATTTATGGATAACGCTTACAGCAAACACGTTTGATCTTACCGCGAAAACCGCACCGCTAGCGCATTGTTTAGGGTGCGGTAACCCAACTATACTACTAAAGCTTTTAAACCCAACAACCAGCGAATAACGCTGTTAAAACTGGAGAACAAAAGTATGAAATTTATCGTTGCTTACCTGGCCGCAATTACGTTCGTAAACCTGGGCTTTTCCTACCTTCCAATGCTTAACACGCCGCTTGGCGTAGTACCCATGATGGCTTTCTTCGTAGGTATTATCTTCGTCCTGCGTGACTACGCACAGCGTAACGCTGGTAAAGGCGTTATCCCTGCAATGATTGTCGGTTGCATTCTTAGCTGGGTGTTCGGAGATCCTGCGGTTGTAGTTGCATCCGTTGCGTCATTTGCACTTAGCGAGTTTGCGGACTATGTGGTATACACGGTCACCAAGAAGCCTTTCCATCAACGAGTATTTATCAGCTCTTTGGTCGCAGTACCAATTGACTCCATTGTATTCTTAAGTATTATAGGTATTGTTAATCCAGGATCAATGGTAGCAATGAGCTTAAGTAAGTTCACAGCATCCGCTATCCTTTGGATTGTTTACGAAGTTCAATCACGTACAGCGAGAGCCTAAAATGAAAGATAATCTGGATAAAATTTGGCACCAACACGATGGGAACGGAATGCCTGTCTTTCTTCACGGAGAAAAAATTCAAGTCCGCTTTTCTAGCGGTTGTGTTGAAATATACAACAATAAAGGCTATTGGGATTGGAACAGACACCGCCGTGCTGGTAAGAGCTTGGATATAGTGGCTTGGAGATATATTGTTGCTGAGGATTACGTCAAACAAGCTAGCAAAAACACTCGCTCCGGATTGTACCATCAAGCTTCTGAAACAAGCATAAGTAATACATTTAATGGTGCAGTTTTTACGAAATACGAACCATCTAAAATTCCCATGAATAAATATCAGAAAGTTATTCATGGTAAAGATCAAAACGGTAATGTTGTAAAGTGCATCGTGGATGTGTATGATGTCTTGGAAGCTTGGAAGACAACTAACCCAGCTTTGCAGCATTTAATTAAAAAAGCGTTGCAGCCGGGCGAACGCGGGCATAAAAGTCTGGTAGAAGACTTAAAAGACATTATTGCGTCCGCACAGCGTGCGTTAGAAATTGAACAATCGAAAGGAGTATCGAAATGAATAGGATAAGTAATTTAGCAAGAATGGGTATAGCTCATAAAGCATTTGGAAACCCAGTCCCTCAACAAGCATATGATCTGATTGATCTTGTTGAAGATGCTATTGTGCAATTCAACCCACAGAAGCAAGTGGACAAAGCAGTTTACAAAGGTCATAGTTCACTTGCGTGTATGATTAAAGGTCACATCGCTGTATGGCGTCAAGCATTAGAAACCATGCACGAAGAGTCGACTGAACCAGATGATATGAGTTACTATACTCATGAACTTAAAGCTCTTGAAGATATCGAAGCAGCGGTTAAAGCAGAGTTAGGAGAATAAAATGAGCTATACAGTAATCCGTTCACATGAAATTTGCGCAGGGCATCGTGTTGTAGGGCACGAAAGCAAATGTCGTCACCTTCACGGACATAACTATAAGTTTCACTTTAAGGTTGCACCTAAAGAAACAGTCAAAGAAGTACCAATAGAAATGAACGGCGGTCTTGTTAACGTCGAAGTAAAAGAGCGCGCTAAGCTAGACAGCGTTGGTCGTGTTATTGACTTCAGTGTGGTTAAAACTACACTCTGTCAATGGCTGGAGAACAATTGGGATCATAAGTTCCTGCATTGGGAAAATGACAGCGTAATTAATTCCCTTATTGTTGTCGCATCAACTGAGTTTGCACGTGAAAATAATCTAGTAACGAATGAAGATTATAATCCTTTCGTTGATTCACTGGTAGCTCTACCGTTCAACCCAACTGCGGAAAACTTAGCTGCATACATGGTTGAAGTAATTGGGCCACAACTGCTTGACGAGCATGGTGTTCAACTTGTAGAATGCACCATCGAAGAAACTTCGAAGTGTCACGTAAACTATAGCCTGTAAGTATGACCACATTAACAAACAAGGAAACTGCAAACCATGAATACTGAAGTAATTGAAAACGCAATCCGTCGCATCCTTATCGACATTGAGCAAGGTGACGTCCAATTCCCGGTTCTTCGCGACGGTGTTGTTGAAACTCCTAAGCGTGTTGCTAAAGCTTATGCAACGTGGTTCGGCGGTTACAATGTAGATATCGCTGGATTGTTTAAAACCTTTGAAGATGGTGCGGAAGGTACGGATGAAATGGTCATTGTCCGTGATATTCCTGTATACAGTCATTGTGAGCATCACATGGCTCCTATTATCGGGCGTGCTGTTGTGGGTTATGTCCCCAATGGGAAGATCGTTGGTCTTAGTAAGTTGTCTCGCGTTGTGGATGCTTTTAGTCGTCGACTGCAAGTTCAGGAACGTCTTACTAACCAGATTGCAGATGCTATCCAGGAGCATTTAGACCCGAAAGCTGTGTGCGTTTATATCGATGCTAAGCATATGTGCATGGAATCGCGCGGGGTTAAGCAGGTATGCGGCAGCTCTACCATTACTAAAGCTTTCCGCGGTGCTACCGTTAACCGTGGGGATGGGACAATGGGCGCTGTTTGGCGTCGGGAGTTCCTTGAAGCTTGTAAATAATAGATAGCTTTACAGATCAAGCCCATATCGGTCATAATACTGGTATGGGCTTTTTAGTCATTGGAGGTTTATTTAAAATATGAATGTGTTCATGGCAGCAGTTTACACGAACGGTTATATGCCTGGACAGCAGCGTTACGAAAAGCTATCCGAGCATGAGAAAAATATCACGCGCAACCTGCCCCATATTTTGGAATCATACCACTATGTTGGACGTCAGAAGTATGTTGATCAGATGCGTGCGGATGGGGCCAAAGTATTCCTCGACTCCGGTGCATTCTCTGCGCATTCTTTAGGTGCTCACATTGATATTGTTGAATACTGCGAGTACATCAAGCGCAACAAAGATATTCTTCGCGTTGAAGATGGTGCAGTAATGGCATCGGTACTTGATGGTATCGGGGATCCGTTGCAAACCTACCGCAACCAGCTTGAAATGGAAGCTCGTGGCGCTAAACCGTTACCGTGCTTTCACTTCGGTGAAGATTTTCGTTATCTTGAATACTACATGAAGAACTACGAATATATCACGATCGGTGGCATGGTAGGACGTTCCACGGACACGCTTAAAACATGGCTCGACCGTATGTGGGACAAATATATTTGCGACGGTAGCGGACGTGCTAAGATTAAGCTTCATGCGTTTGGTATTACGTCCACAACAATTATGGAGCGTTATCCGTGGTATAGCTGTGACTCGTCTTCCTGGATTCAAGCGGCAGCGTTCGGAAGTGTGGTTACTCCTCCGTGGGGTCCGATGCGTGTATCCGACAAGTCACCAGACCGACATCATTTTGGTAAGCATGTTTCAACACTTACAGAAATCGAGCAGGATGCGGTCCTTAAATATCTAGAGCAGAACGGTTTCACTTACGAACGTTTATCGACAATCTATGAATCCCGCGCTGCATTCAACTTGTGGGCTTATGGTGTAATTGCTGCCAATATTAACGCTACCCATGATGGTACATTTCGTGACCGTGTAATGGAGTTATTCTGATGGCTAACTTAAGAAGACCAAAAGGTAAACGTAAATACACTCACACAGGGGTGAGGATTAATTACTACGGTGAAAACAGAGTTGTATTTCTCCACAAGACCCCTAAGCAATGGCAAGATCAGTCTGGTACATGGTTTAATTCGCAAGGAAGACAAATGGGGCTTTATGGATTACCTCCAACTTGTGAATTAGACTTAACCACAATTAGAGCAATTGAGGACCGCTAATGTTAGACGCTCTTAAGTTTGTTCAAGGCTCCGTCGCTAAAAAAGAACTGGTAGAAGGTCTTACCAGTTTTCTTATTCGTGACGGACAGGTGCAGGGCTTTAACGGTGTTATTGCACTGGGTAGCCCTATCGAATTGGATATTGACTGCAAGCCTGAAGCTGGGCCTATGATTAAAGCTATCTCAAACTGTGACGAGACGGTACAACTAACGATGATGGCCAACGGTAAGCTAAATATCAAATCAGGTCCGTTCCGAGTCGCTATACGATGCATTGATAAGGAGACACCGCACGTATTCCCTGAAGGGGATTTGTACGAAATAGACGGTGCTCGTTTTGTACACGGAGTGAAATCAGTTGCCCCGTTCGTTGGCTCGGATGCTTCCCGTCCTTGGGCTTGTGGCATTCTGATTAGTAACGGTAGCTTGTTTGCTACAAATAACGTCACCATTGCTGAATATTGGTTCGGTAATCAATTCCCTATTGATTGCGTAATACCATCTATTGCAATTAAAGAAATATTGCGCATTAAAGCTAACCCGACTCATATTCAGGTTAGCAAGAACAACGTAACGTTTCACTATCCGGAAGGTCGATGGTTGCGGACACAGCTTATTGATGCAGAGTGGCCCGATATACGTCGTATTCTTAATGTTCAATGTAATGCGCATCCTGTTGATCCAGGATTGTTTGAAGGATTGCATAAAATTAAACCTTTTGCAGAAGACCGCCCTCGTGTATATATTGAAAACGGTCTAGCGCGTACCCACTATGATGATGCGGAAGGTGCAAGCTTCGTATTACAGGACAGGTCAATAACAGGGGTTTATAACATTGATATCTTGTTATTGCTGGAGAATGTGGTTAAAACTGCGGACTTTAGTTTATATCCCCAACCGTGCGCTTTCTTTGGCGACAATTTACGCGGTGTATTAATTGGAGAACGTGTCTAATGCGGACTGATGCTATTGGATTCTTTTGGCAGGACTTGCCACCTGAGCCAAAAGTAAAGAAAGAAAAGGTTAAACGCTTACCGCCGGAGCGTACTTGGGAACGTCCTGATTATCTGCCAAATCTTGAAGAAGCTCGCAACTTCCAATACAACCTGTATACTCAGGATGAACTTATTCAGGCTTGGATTAACCGCGAACCGCTTGTATACGATATCGAATGTTATCCTAATTATTTCCTGATTGCATTTCGTGGTGTAAGAACTAAGAAAGTTGTCTATTTTGAAATGTATCACGGTTGTACATTAAACTGCTTATTGCTTAACTGGATAATGACAAATTTTCTTATCGTGAGCTTTAATGGTAATGGGTACGATATGCCCATTGCTACACTTGCACTTAATGGGTGCTCCAATGCACAACTTAAAGACGCAACTGATAAGATAATCGTTGAAGATTGGCGACCGTCCGATGTATTGAAAAGTTACCGTCTTAAGCGTATGCAGAACGTTAACCACATTGATATTATGGAAGTGCTTCCTGGGTCTGGTGGTTTGAAACAATACGGGGGACGTGTACATACCCGTCGAATGCAGGACTTACCGTTCAAGCCAAATACAATGTTGACGCAAGACCAGATGCTGATTGTTCGCTGGTACTGTATTAACGACCTTGTACAAACAGAAGAATGTTTTATTGCACTGCAAGAACCTATTCATTTACGTGAAATCATGTCCAAAGAATACGGAGTAGACTTGCGTTCACGTTCTGATGCACAGATTGCAGAAGATGTAATTAAGCACGAAATTCAAGCGTTAACTGGTGTGCGTCCGCAGCGTCCGCAAGTTTATCCTGGAACAAAGTATGCTTATAACATACCGGACTTTATTCGTTTCCAGACACCTCTTATGAATAGTGTGTTGGATATTGTGCGGGATTGTCGCTTTGTTGTTAGCGATAACGGAGGGGTAAGCTTACCTCCAGCGTTAACAGGTCTTGAAATTAAGATTGCAGACGGTGTCTACCGTATGGGGATTGGGGGCTTGCACAGTTCCGAAGAATGCGCGGGTCACGGTAAAGAGCCTGGAATTAAAAAACGGGATATTGACGTAACATCGTATTACCCTTCAATTATTCTTAATCAGGGATTGTACCCTGAACAGTTGGGACCAGCATTCCTTCGTGTTTATAAAAGTATTGTAGACCGCCGTATTGCTGCAAAGCACAGCGGGGACAAGAACACAGCCAATACGCTTAAGATCGTAATTAACGGGTCTTTCGGTAAGCTGGGTTCCATGTGGTCTGTTCTTTACGCTCCGCAATTGTTGATACAGGTAACAATAACAGGTCAGCTTTCACTGTTGATGCTTATCGAAGCGTTTGAGCTAAACGGTGTTAAAGTAATTTCAGCTAACACAGATGGTATTGTGGTTAAGTATCCGGACCACATGCAAGATTTTGTGGATAACATGATCAAGTGGTGGGAATCCGTCACAGGGTTTGAGATGGAATCCACCTATTACGATAAGCTGTATAGTGCTAACGTCAACAACTATGTAGCTGTTAAAGAACCAGATGCAGAAGGTCACATTGAAGTTAAACGCAAAGGCTGGTTTGCTAAAACAGGTCTACAAAAGAACTGTACAGGGGAAATTATCATGGAAGCGGTATGCGAATGCCTAGCACACGGGACGCCTGTTTCCAGGACAATTCGCAACTGTACGGACATCACCAAATTTATTATCCTTCGAGCGGTGAAAGGCGGCGCTGTCTGGAATGGCGAATTTTTAGGTAAGGTTGTACGCTGGTATTTAAGCACCAACGAAGAAACACCTGAGATAATTTATGCTAACTCCGGTAACCGTGTTGCGGGTAGCGCTGGTGGCGTACCAATCATGACGCTACCAGAAAAGATACCGGAAGACATAGACTATGACGCCTATATAGCTAAAGCGGAAAAGTATCTCGAAGATATGGGATACGCCTAAATTCTACTTGCAGACCCTTCGCGGGTCTGTTTTAATATATGTATACAACAAGAGGAGATGTAAAATGAGCTTAGTAGATGATTACAATAAAGGTAAAATCGATGCGGTAGAACTTAACCGTCAGCTTAACAAACTCAATGAAGAGAAAAAGCAAGGACGTTACCTTACAATGATTGTATTACTTATCTTTACGGTCATTGGAGGGATTGTTTACGGTTACGTTAACCACACTGTGGATGTCGGTAACAAATGTCGCGCCAAGTATCCAATTGAGGTTGGCGTAACTCCACAAGAAGATATTGACGCTCTTCTTGAGCTTCAAGCTTTATGTCGTAAAGGGAAAGCATGATGAAATATTTATTAGTCCCGTTGTTATTTGTAGCAAGTACAGTCAATGCTGTGGATCTAAAAGAAGCTACAAAGAAACTATGCCAAGACCATCCTGTTAAGTTACAATGTGAAGAGCTTGTGTCCAGCATGTTAACTCATTCTTATGTAATGGGACAGACACAATTAGGATGCGAGTTAGGTATTGTTGATGCGTGCAAAGCAAAGCGTACCAACAATTATTTTGATCAAAATGCACGCTGGTTAGAGAAACGCATTAGCACCCTTGATCATAGGGGTACTTTTGGGGGCTAGCCGCGTGTAAAACCTTAAAGGGGTACATTAGCATGGCTGGTAAAGAAAAGAGCGTAGCGGACGTTGTAGCTGGGGATGTAGCAGGGCGCGAACCGTGGCAACATGGAGATAAACCAGTTATTTACATTCACGTCTATTACTGGTATAATATGACCGCTGAACAGCAAGAGGCTTTGAAAGTGTTAGCGGACGTTATTGTAGTTCCTGACGAACCAACTTCCGAAACGCCTGAAGCGTAATAAAGGAATACCCGCGTTCGCGCGGGTATTTTAAGGAGCAGATATGGCTAGAGCTGCAAAAGGTTATAAACAGACGTTTAAACTAATTGGGGGTCCGTGGGACGGTCAAAAGGTGCAACTTTACACTGCGGGAACGTTAGCGTTTACTGTACCTAGCTTTGATCCACGTCCCGGACGGTATGTAGACAACGGTGGATATCGTAATCATTTAACATGGGAGTTTGTTAATGACTGAGTATGTGGTTATGTATTTTGTCATTGGTGCAATCGCTGCAATCATGACATATTGCTTTTGTTGGAATAACTACGACTTTGAGCTGGCTTATAAGAAACGTTGGGACAAAATCCTGACTCTTATTTGCATCTTTGTATGTTGGCCAGTTACCCTTATTGTAACTGCTTATGATCAATATATGTACAGGAAACGCAAATGATGGAATATCTATTGGTAGTTGTTACGCTGTTTCTGATTATTGTTGTTATAATGACTGGAGATAGCAACGAGAAAGGTTTTACAGCAATGAACAGGGCGTTATTACGCGCCCTTGCGGTTGCACTACTTGGGACCAGCTTTGCCATGGCGTTTGGGATTGTGGAGATCCCTAGCACCTATTACGGCTTTGTTAAAGTTCAACATCAACTCACTTATGCTACCGTCGTTGGATTAGGTGCTGTAACACTTGCAATCCTGTCAGCCTTTCATAAGCGCTAAAGAAAAGGGGCTCTAGCGGCCCCTTACCATGTCTTAAAATATACGAAAGAAAACGCCATACGGATATACGCCAAAAGTATTGAAAGTAGGCGGTGCAAAAGCATTCACAAATACAGGGGTTGGAGCCACTGGTTGAAAAGTTTTGCAATTACAGGCCGCTTGAGCTAATTGTCCTTGAAGTAGACCAGCTTTGGTTGCAGGACTACCAAGACAGCAAGGAGTTCCACAGCACATATTAACCTCCCGTTATGGTAAAGTTTCTGTTGCTACTGAATCACCGGCTTTACCAGCTTCACGCATTCCTAATACTGCAATAACTTTCACAGCAATGCGTTGAGCTATATCAATCTGTTGTTGACTTAATTTACCAGTGCTAACCACACTCATAATCCCTGACACAGAGCCTAGAGCTTTGAAGTCTGCGAAAGCTGATTTCATGATTGCTTCTTGACTATGACCTTCGTCCAGGATTACGTGAGCTCTTATTGCTAAAGCTTCTGTTACCTTGTCTACCCCTTCATTCCTCGTCATTTGGTTTCACCTTTGCATTTGATTGTTGAGTTACTTGTTGTGGTGCTTGCGTTTGGTTTACTTTTTGATCCGGATGAGGTTTTAAAACTTCTTTATCGATCATTGGAGGCCAAGGGCTGATACTTTCACGCTGAGCTACAGGTTGTTCAGGTTCCAGACCCAGGAATTTATTTACAAAGTCACCAGCAAAGTCCGCGCTATCGCTCACATATACGTGCATTCGATCAAGGTCGGCTTGGCTTATAGAGTTTGGAGCAATAGTGATCTTAAATTGGTGGAAGCCAACATACATCACGTTAACAGGGCGTTCGATTGTCCCGGGCGTAGGAGGAATCACACCCATAATCCAACAGTAATGAACACGTCCATCCACCATAGGCTCACAACCAGCATTAAGCCAGCTCACCTTTTGATGTGGGAACACAGTCGTTGAATCAGTGGCGTCCCGACGTAACGTCCACTCAACACCGCCCATGTTGATGGAGTTCTTCGGTTTCATGCCGTTGAATTGGGTTACACCCATACCTGGATTAACGTTTTGCATGTCGGCTTCCTATTAGTTTACATCGCTTTCATTTTCTTGAGCGCGCAAATACAAGCGGCAGCAAGATCGGTCAGCTCTTTTTCAATTCCGGAGGAAGAACCTTCGGTTTTCTTTTCCATTAACTCACGGTATTCCATTTCAACAATGGACATCATACCGCCGGGCTTATCATGGTACGCCGCCCAAGTGTGAGGAGGGTTCTCCATACGGCTTTTAACATGGGCCATAGCTGTACCATGTTCGCTAGCATAGCTATCATGATGTGTTACTCCCATTGTGTCCGGATGGTGTCCGTGGTGATAATGGTGGTGGTGATGAATCTCGATGTCTTCATCTTCGTCATCGTCATCATCGCGTTTTATAACGTAGTACGGTTTCATGTGCATACTCTTTTTCTCCTGTTAAAAGCGCCCCAAGCGGAGGAGCGAAAGGCGCTTTACTTAACCACACTGCCAGTTATTAGCAGCAACCAGTCGGAGGAGTTGGAGGAGTAGGCAGTTTGAAGTTAACTAACTGCTCAACCTGATTGATTTTGCAGTTCAGCTGAGCAGTCTGCGCCAACTGAGAGTTAGCGAAACGAGCTTCCTGAAGCTGGGACTTCAGATCACAGATCAGGACGGCTTGCTGCTGTGCAAACTGATCACGGATCAGGCCGCGGGTAGCTTCAGCTTGACGCTCAATGTTCAGGTTGGTTTCGCAGCAACACTTCTCGGCTGCTAACTGCGCCTGGAAAGAACGGGTAATGTTAGCCGCTTCGTTGCTACACAGAGCTGCGAGCACTTGGCTCGTGCCGCCCTGAATCTGAGTATTCAGACCAGCAAAGCCCTGAACGGAAGCCAACAGGTTTTGGGTATTCTGTTGGGTAATACCGTTGAAGGTAGAAGCAGCGGAACGTTCAACGGTAAGGTTGGTCCCATTTTGGCCCTGGATGTTTGCCAGTGAAGCAGCGTTGATGGCTTGCAGAACTGCGTTAGTATCCAGAGAGTTCTGAACAACAACACCTTCAGCCGCACCAACACCACCACGACCACCCCAGCCACCACCGCCCCAGCCGTTACCAAACCAGGAACCGATCAGACCACCAATACCGCCGCCGATTGCCGCTGCACCAGCTTCGCCACCGAAACCACCAGATGCAGGAATAAGAGTCATGTCAGACATAGGAAAATCTCCATATATGGATTTGTTAAGCGGATGTAACCAACTGGTTACGAAGTAAAGCATACCCTTTAACATGGTTTTTACAACGATCCAAATGTAAAGATTTTGTAAATTACGATTGACGGCCAATAAAAAGCGCGCCCGAAGACGCGCTGTTGAACCTAGATGTGGTTATGGAAGGAGCTGTTCCGGTTGCTCATTATTAAGGGATGCTACTAATTTCTTAAGGTCTTCAACTTCAGCTTCAAGTTTTGTAATACGATTATCCGCTTCACGACATACTTGAACAAGTAAACCAACTACTCCGGAATAGTTTACAGTAAGGTAACGGGTTCCAACTTCCTTATCTTCTTCTGTATAAACGGTCATACCACCAACCGCTTCTGGCAACGCTTCCATAACCTCTTGTGCGATCACACCAGCGTAAGGCATTCCGTCGGTCTTAAGTGTGTATGTGTATCCGTACATCTTGCGCAGTTTTTCGGTAGCATTCACGATGGTTTCGATATCGGTTTTCAAGTCTCGGTCAGATCCCGCACTTACGTTACTTGCTGTAATATTTCCATTTACATGAAACTCTCTTGAATTATCTAAATTTCGTTGTGCATAAAATATATACCCATTAGCGCCATATTCAAAGACATCTGCACGTGTCCCGGAACCCCACATATTCAACCTACCATCAGATGATGAAGTACCGTCATTAGCAACAAGCAGACGTCTTGTGCTAATATTTTGTTTTGGTGGAATTACAATTTCACCATTATCATTAAAATCAAAGTATATTGAACTACCAGCAGCATTAACAACATTAATACGTGC
>ERZ1031095.415-NODE-415-length-14391-cov-6.014300_pt1 | contig 14391 bp, 18 predicted proteins | sample MGYA00517108_ERZ1031095 | MGnify/ENA primary metagenome ERZ1031095 (study PRJEB33719, sample SAMN04261275) | wastewater metagenome | biome: rural village; feature: human; material: feces | host: Homo sapiens | place: El Salvador | collected 2013-01-07 ... | reverse complement strand
GTTTGATTATAATAAATGTACGATTTACAAGGTAATTTTCAGGAAAAGGAAGTGATTACATGAAAATTGAAAAAGTAAATGATAATCAGATTCGCTGTACGTTGACCAGGCAGGATTTAGCGGACAGACAGATTAAATTAAGCGAGCTGGCATATGGATCAGATAAGGCGAGAAGCCTTTTTAAGGACATGATAGAGCAGGCTAATTACGAGTTTGGATTTGAGACAAATGACATTCCTTTGATGGTTGAGGCTATACCGGTCTCAGGAGAATCCATCATACTTTTAATTACAAAGGTTGAGTATCCGGAGGAGCTTGACACGAGATTTTCCAAATTCTCAGAAGCAGGTGAGGAATATGACACAGCTGATGACACCGATTTTGAAGAGAACATGCAGGGGGCGGACGATATTCTGGACATATTCAAGAGCATAAAGAAGGAATACGAGAAGCATACAGCTGCGGAGAATGAAGTCACAGCCGATGACACTCCAGGAGAGAACAAAAAGCAGGCCAGGGCAGAGAACTTAGGAGATCTGGTTAAAATGTTTGAGTTTAGAAATCTTGATGAGGTCTGCCGTGTGTCTAAGGTTTTAAATGGTTTTTATCAGGGCAGAAATGACCTGTACAAGGATACCCATAAGAACAGATTTTACTTGATGCTCCATAAGAGTGGGCACACACCGGTTGAGTTTAACAAAATCTGCAATGCTGTGTCAGAATACGCATATCAGAGAGTCTATACCGCAGCAGTGGGAGCTTACTTTGGAGAACATGGAAAGCTTATAATACAAAAAGATGCGGTACAGAAGCTGGCATCGCTTTAATCAAAGAAAAAAAGGTGGTCTGACCGACCACCTTTTAACGTTCATATACACCCAGAGAAGCTGCGGTGGCAGCTTCGGCTGGTCTTAAGCAAGATCATGCTCTAAAAAATCATTAATATCATTCACAAGACCTTCTGGATCAATTCCATGAACCATAGCTGCCTCTGCAATAGTCTCCATCTGAGAAGATGGGCAACCAAGGCAATGCATGCCGATATTTAAAAGCAATGGAGCTACGTTCTCATCAATCTGAAGAAGTTCACCGATCATGGTATCTTTAGTTACTTTTGCCATTCTAGTATCCTCCTATAAAGTTTTTAGCCAGTCTATTATAATACGGATCTGGAGTAAATGCAAACTTTATGCTGTGGATAATGTTAAGAAAAATTATTTTTTTGACGATATACAATGCAGATGACAGACAAGGATAGTCGAAAAACAGCACGGAAGCTTGACCAGACATATGGGAAGGAAAAGACTATGAAGATTAACAGAAATATGTCGGCTGTAATAGCCAGCAATCAGTTACATAGGACAGAGAATAAATTATCGGTTACTATGGAGAGATTATCTACCGGACTTAAGCTTAATTCAGCAGAGGATAGTCCTGCCGGAATGGCAATTTCAAATAAAATGAAAGCACAGATAGATGCTTTGGACAAGGCAAGTAACAACTCAACAGATGCTATTTCTGTTATGGAAATCGCAGATGGGGCCTTAAACGAGGTGACAAGCATTATACAGCGAATGAGAGAGCTGTCTGTACAGGCTGCATCAGGAATTTATACCTATGATGACAAGAGCGCAATCCAGTCAGAGATTGCCCAGTTGAGAGACGAGGTTGACAGAGTTTCTTCAAATACAGAGTTTAATACAAAGTCGCTTTTAGATGGTTCTTCTGATACCAGAGTGTATACAAGAAAATCAGTAACAGCAGCAGATGGTTCAGTAAGCCAGGAAATGACCTATTCGGATATTACAAGAATCAATATATCAGATGAGGTTGACAGCAAGCATTATAAGGTTGAGGTTACAGAGGCTGCAAAGCAGGCACAGAGTTCCATCAGTGGATATCCTGCAGGCGGAATAACAGAGGATGGAACAATCTCAATAAACGGAGTTTCTGCTGCAATTAAGGCTGGAACCAGCGAGGAAGACTATCTGGCACAGGTACACGACCTTGTAGAGCAGGCTGGCGCCAACATGAAAGTAAATGGAAATTCTATTGATATTACCTCAAAAAAATATGGCTCAGCATCCCAGCTTGACATAAGCATATCAGATGAATTGGCAAATGCCCTTGGCTATACCACACAGGGTAATGGCTATACAGACGCACAGACTGGTACAGATGCCAAGGTTACAGCAGGTGATGGATTTACACATCCAATCGTAACATCTGAGGGTAACAGGGTTTACATATCAGACGACAACGGATTTAAGATGGACTTTATGGTTGATGCATCAGCAGATTTGACTGAGTATGACATAGATGTAACAGATATTGGAACAATGACTATTCAGATTGGTGCTAATCAGTATCAGGAGATGGATTTGAGAATACCAGAGGTTTCTGCCCAGTCCTTATATCTGGATGAAATTGATGTGGCTGTTGCAGGAGGAGCAGATAAAGCCCTTGGCACATTGGACAATGCCCTTGCTCAGGTTAACTCTGTAAGGTCAAGAATCGGTGCTTTCCAGAACAGGCTTGAGTACGCAAATGCCAGCCTGGACGAGACTTCAGAGAACATGACATCAGCATATTCAACTCTCACAGATACAGATATGGCAACAGAGATGACAGAGTATGCAGCACAGAATATATTAAATCAGGCAGGAATATCTGTACTTTCACAGGCAAATGATTTGCCACAGCAGGTACTTTCATTGTTATCAAGATAGGGGTAGTATATGACAGATGAATTGAGACAGGATTTCACCAGAAGGCTCAGCCAGTGCAATCAGGGTGGAATGATAGTCATTATTTATGATATTTATTTTGCATATATGGATGATGCCAGAGCTGGCTTTAAGAATAAAGATACGGAGCTTTTTAAAGCCAGCGTCAGAAAGGCAGGGCAGACCATTGATGAGTTAATCAATGCCCTGAACATGAGCTATGACATAGCAAAGCAGCTGCTTCCTCTGTACAAATACTGCAAGATACAGTTGTCCAAAGCTCTCTATGAGAATAAAGCAGAACGGTTAGATGAGGCTGACCAAATTATGAAGCGCCTGTATGATAGCTTTGTTGAAGCTGCCAGACAGGACACTTCAGAGCCGCTTATGGAAAATACACAGCAGGTATATGCGGGAATTACATACGGCAGAAATGATTTGGTTGAAAATTGTATAAGTGATGCTCAAAGAGGATTCTTCGCGTAAGGATCCTCTATTTTTTTGACGCAGTCAAGTAAGAATTTATATCGCATAGAGACGGCTTTTACCTGATAGATGTAATAATCAATCAAATCCGGCTCAACAACATTTCCAAGGTTATTGTAGGCATCCTTTAAATCATCGGTGGTCTGCTCTAAATCGCGAAGCAGCAGCTCATATCCATCATTAGTTTCGGTTGATGTTTTAAATATACTCATATTACCTCCATTTCAAGACAAATCCCTTTTTACAAGTATAAGCAGAAATGGAAAATCTATACAATAAATTTTTGTTTCTACTATTGCGCGGTAAAAAAATTTGGGATGTACAAGTTAAAATCATACGAAAATCAAGGCTTATAGACTTTTGGACATAATAAAATGCCTGGGACTTGTACATAAAGTGGAATATCAAAAACTTGCACAAACAGTGTAGACAGGTCATATCTGCCTTGCTATAATTCAGGTCACAACAAAAGAGGTGATGCAAATATGATAATCCTGTTTGTCTTTTTAGCCATTGCGGTGATACAGGATTTTAAAAGCCTAAGGGTCAGTAATCGGCTGATTCTGACAGGCATGGCAGCAGGGATATTTTACCGGCTGCTTACTAAGGGTTTGGAAAATATATTGTTAATGATTCCAAACATCATTTTTCCGATTGCAGTTCTTTATCTACTATATCTTGCAGGTGCCCTGGGTGCCGGAGATATCAAGCTATTTTCCCTGGTAGGATGTTTTACAAATTTTAAAGAATTGGCTGCCTGCATGGTTATGGCATTTGTCTGGGGAGCGTTTGCCAGCCTGTTAAAGCTTATTCTGGCAGGAAATGTAAGACAGCAGTTATACAGGGGAGGAGGGTATCTGATAGATATAGCAAAAGGAAGATATGGCTCTTACCAATATGCAGAATGCAGTGCAAAAATTCATTTTTCGCTGGAAATTCTGCTGGGGTACGGAACAATGATTTTACTTGAGTATGTATACAAAGGGGGGATGTTTTTTTGAAGAAGACACGTTTAGGCATAATAGCAGAGGACAAGGCTTATGGGGCAAGGTTTGTAAGGTACATCATGAACCATTACAGCTCGGAGATAGATTTGTATGAGTATACGGAAGTGTCTATGCTGCCAGAGGAGGCAGAGCTTGACGCCCTTCTGTATAGCGGTGGGGATGAGGTGATAAAGGATATATCTGTGAGACCTGTCTTTGTGCTTGTTGATTTGGAATCTGATGACTGGCAGCAGGAGGAGGGAATTTATATTGTGGACAAGTATCAGGAAGTAAACAAGATAATCGAGGATGTACTGGGGCGCATTTCGGAAGAGGTCCGGCAGGTGAGGGATGCAGGGAGGATTGTAGAGGAGACACAGATATTTGGCGTGTATTCATTGTCGGAAAATGACTACCAGCTTCCATTTACAGCCATGCTTGGCAATATTGCCAGTGAGAACAAAAAGACGATTGTGATTGATGTGCAGGAAAACAGTGGGCTTAAGAAAACTCTTAATATGCAGAATCAGAAGGGGCTGGAAGAGCTGATTGTAATGATTGAAAACGAGAGATTTTCGAGGAATCTGTTTTCAGAATGTATAGTGCACGAGGGCAGACTGGACTATATATATCCGGTTGTAAATACAGAGAGCCTGTGTGAAATCAGCTCAGCCTCATATATAAAAATGCTTCAGTTTATAAGTAAGGAAATGGGCTACGAATGTCTGGTGATAAATTTCGGAAGCCGTTTTCAGGGCTTTTACGAGGTGCTTAATATATGCAGCCAGATATTTCTGATTCAAAAGCAGGGAGGACTTGGACAATGGAGAGAGTACGAATTTATTGAGGATATCAATGAGAGAGGGTATAAGAGGATGCTGGAAAAGGTGGTAAAAATCGAGCCTCCAATAGTTACCATGCCGGTTGACAGCTGTAACAAGATTGTGGAGCAGTGGAAATGGACTGAGTTTGGGGATATGATAAGAGGTTTGTCTGTGGGGGCGGTGCAGCTTGGATGAGATCAGTGAGAAGGTAAGAAAACAGGTGTTGTCGGATATTGATGTCTCGAGAGACCTTGAGGATGAGGAGATATGGGACATTATAAGCAGGGCGGCATCAGAGGAAGTAAAGCAGAAGAGCATCAGCCTAAGAGACAGAATAGAGCTGGAAAAGAGGGTATTTGACAGTCTGAAGCGGCTGGATGTATTGCAGGAGCTGATTGATGACACAGAGGTCACTGAGATAATGGTAAATGGTCCGGACAGTATATTCTATGAGAAAAACGGCTGCATACAGCAGTATGATGGCAGGTTTTCATCAGAGGAGAAGATGCAGGACATCATCCAGCAGATTGTAGGAAGACACAACAGAGTGGTGAATCAGTCCTCACCTATTGTGGATACGAGACTGGTGGATGGTTCCAGAGTAAACATTGTGCTTTTTCCCATATCACTGGGAGGCTCAGCAATTTCCATAAGGAAATTCCCAAAGGAACCCTATAATATGGAAAAGCTCATAGCTATAGGTTCTGTATCAAAGGAAGTCTCAGAGATGCTCAAGCTGCTAGTAAAAGCAAAATACAGCATATTTATTTCAGGGGGAACAGGTTCTGGAAAAACTACATTTCTAAATGCCTTATCGCAGTATATCCCAGAGGACGAGAGAATAATCACAATTGAAGATTCAGCAGAATTGCAGCTTTTAGGGGCAAAAAATATCGTGCGGATGGAGACAAGAAATGCAAATGTCGAGGGCGTTATGCCTATTACAATCAGGGATTTAATCAGGACAGCCCTTAGAATGAGACCTGACAGAATCATCGTTGGCGAGTGCAGAGGAGCGGAGACGCTGGATATGCTTTCGGCTATGAACACAGGTCATGATGGTTCCCTGTCCACAGGCCATGCAAATTCTTGCAGGGATATGCTGTCCCGGATGGAGACAATGGTGCTCATGGGGCAGGAGCTTCCCCTAAGTGCCATCAGGAGCCAGATTGCCTCTGGAATAAATATAATCATCCAACTGGGAAGGCTTAGGGATAAATCCCGCCGGGTGCTTGAAATAGCAGAGCTGGATGGAATTGTGGATGGTGAGATAGTCCTAAACACCCTATATCAGTTTGAGGAAATATCGGAGAAGGATGGCAGAGTAATAGGAGAGCTTGTGCAGAAGGGAAAACTCAAATCCAGAACCAAGCTTGAGGCTGCGGGAATGAGGGACATTGATGGATTATAAGAGATACAGGCTGTCAAAAAAGGAGGCAGCCATAGTCATATTGGAATCAATTGCCATATCGGTACTCATCTCAAAGCTTTTCTTTGATTCGTTCTGGGGGATGACAGCAAGCCCTGCAATTCTGCTTATCATGTGGAAAAAGACCATTGAACAGAAGCTGGAGGAGCGAAACAAAAAGGTCGCCATGGAGTTTCAGACCATGCTAAAGAATGTAAGCAGCTCTCTTCTGGCAGGATTTTCACTGGAAAATGCTTTCGTGGAGGCGGAAAAGGAGTTAAAGCAGATGTATGGGGAGAAATCTTATATGTTTCTGGAACTTCAAAACATAAATAAGAAGGTCGGCATGAATATACCGCTAGAAGAGCCTCTGGAAGATTTGGCGGAACGAACCGGCATGGAGGATATATACAATTTTATTGATATATTGTCCTTTGCAAAGCGGGCAGGAGGAAATTTCGTGGAGATTATCGACAATACCATAAATAAAATGTGGGCTAAGTACGAAACCGCTAGAGAGATTGACGTGGCAATATCCGCAAAGAAGCTGGAGCAGAAAGTCATGAGTGTTATCCCGGTTGTGCTGCTTGCCTATATGAAGCTTACGTCAGCGGAATACATGAGTGTATTGTATGGAAATGTGGCGGGGGTTTTGTTTATGACAGTCTGCCTGCTTGCTTATGGAGGCGCAATTCATCTGGCAGGAAAAATATTGCAGATTAAGGTGTGAGACTATGGAAGAGACAAAGAGAAAGAAAATTGTAAAGATTTTTGTAATATGCGTTGCCTTTATAGTGCTTGCAGGGATTATGGAATCCACAGACCAGGAGCTTAAAAATGGAAATCAGATTGAAAGGAATAAACCGGGAGAGAGCAGTAAGGATGTATCACTGGTTCTGAATGGGGCTGGCTTTGAGGATTATCCATATGATGTCAGCATTTCAGAGGAAAAATTGACAAGAGAAGAGGCGCAAAAATATTTTGAAGAAGCTGAGCAGGAAATCGAGGAGACCTTTTACACAGGAGAAGGCGGATTAAATCATGTCAGCGAGAAAGTGGAGCTTGGGGATAGGTATGCTCAGGATATGGTGGAAGCAGACTGGATGTTTTCGGAAAATCTGATTATGGATGACGGGAGCATAGATGAGGAGAGGCTTGAGCATTATGAGGAAAATCAAGAAGGCGTAATGGTCACGGCTGCAGTCAGCTTATCCTGTCAGGACTATGAGGAGGAGTATCAGTTTCCATTTATTGTATATCCAAGGCTTCTGACTGGGGAGGAAGCCCTTCTCAAGGAGATAGAGGATAAGCTGCTCAGCCAGATGGAGCAGGAGGGACAACAGACGGTGACGCTGCCAGATGAAATAGGGAACGAGAGGATTGTGTGGCGGGAGGCGAAGCAGCATCTGGTGTTAAAAATTGTTCTGTTTGAACTGGTAATAGGCATTTTGTATTGTATTGCGAAGCGGGAAAGGCAGAAGGAGGCTCTCAGACAGAGAAAAAAGAGCATGGAGCTGGAATACCCTGAGATAGTCAGCAAAATGGCTATTTTACTGGGTTCCGGCATGTCTATAAAACAGGCTTGGAGCAAAATATCCGCGCGTTATCTAATAAAGAGGGATAAAAATAAGACAGAGAAAGTGCCCATATATGAAGAAATGCTGGTGGCGGAAAGAGAGATAGAAGATGGTAACAGTGAGAGGGCTGCATACCAGAATTTTGCTGAAAGAGTGAATATTATGTGTTATCAGCGTCTGATACGGATGTTAATTTCGAGTTTGGAGCGTGGAAGCAGACAAATTTGTGACAGTCTGCAGCAGGAATCCGAGGAAGCTTTCGAGGAGAGAAAGGCTGTGGCAAAGAGAATGGGCGAGGAGGCGAGCACTAAGATGCTGGCACCGATGATGATAATGATGTCGATTGTTATCGCGATTATCATAGTGCCCGCATTATTGAGTTTTAAGTAAGAAAGGAGAAAATTATGTTAGGATTTAATAATTTTTTAAGAGAAGAAAAGGCTGCCGGAGTGGTGGAATTGATACTGATTATTGTTGTTTTGATTGGAATTGTACTAATTTTTAAGAAGCAGCTTACAGATTTGGTAAATGACATCTTCGACACCATAACAGATCAAGCCGGAAAAGTATGAGAAGAAGAGGAAGCATAACTGTTTTTGCCTCATTAGTCATAATGCTGGTAGCGAATTTCCTGTTTGCCCTGCTTGAGGCTTCCAGATACACGGAGCTTAGTAAAGTGGCTGAGATGAGGGCAAATGCGGATATAGAATCTGTATTTTCGCAGTACTGTATTCCCCTGTATGAGAACTATGGTCTGCTGGGCTATGACTGTCAGGGTACTAATGTGGAGTGGTTCCTAAAGGATCTGTCGGAGGCTGGGCTTGCTGAATCAAAGGATTTGTTTTGGAAAAAAAGACTGGATTTACTAAGGCTTAGCATGGATTCGGCGGATGTAAGCTCATACACACTGATTACAGATGGTGATGGTGCAGTATACGAGGCAAGTGTGGCGGCATACATGAGGGAGACTCTGGCCTATGGCACAGCACAGGCTGTCTATGACACCTACATGGAATCTGCCCGGATGGAGGCAGAGAGCGGGGATGTGGACAAGAATGTGGATGATGCCGTGGAACAGCTTGAGCAGCTGCAGCAGAGTGAGGAGGCAGAGGAAGACACAGACGAGAGAATAGAGGATGACACATTTGGCACAGTGAAGGAAGCAAAGGCGTCTGGGGTGCTGGCCCTTGTTCTGGGCAGTGATGCAAGTGTGTCGGGCAATACCATTAATATATCGGATAATGTGTCAAACCGCAGTCTGAATCATGGGGCAAATCAGCAGGTGCCGGACACGGACTGGCTGGATTATGTGTGTATGGAGCAGTACATTATCCAAAACATGGGTAACTATACCAAGCCCTCCGCAGACCATGCCCTAAGCTATGAGGCAGAGTACATAATCGCTGGAAAAGCTGGTGACAGCGACAATCTGAAGACCGTGATACATGAGCTGATACTGACCAGGGAAGCAGCCAATTTCATATATCTCCAGAGTGATTATAAGAAAAAGGAGGAAGCTCTTGCTCTTGCTACTGCCATTGCAGGTGCATCTGCAAATCCTGTGGTTATTACTGCCGTAAAGCAGGGGCTTTTGGCAAGCTGGGCTTACTGCGAGAGTGTGCTGGATGTGAGGACACTTTTAGATGGAGATAAGGTTCCTCTGGTAAAGACCCAAGCCACCTGGACTTCCAACTTATCTGAGATAGCTGCGCTCCTGTCAGGCCAGGCAAGGGCAAAGTCTGTGACAACAGGCATGTCTTATACAGAGTTTCTTGGAACCCTGCTTATGCTTAAGGGGACAAAAAACATGGCTTACAGGTCTATGGATATAGAGGAAGCCACAATCAGAAGTGTGGCTGGATATGATAATTTTAGGATGGATAATGTTATATCTGGATTAAATATCAGCTTTGATTACAGCTATAATCCAGTGTTCTACAATTATACATCGAATCAAATAAGCAAGAGTGTGGACTATTCCTACATAAGCAGGTGGGAATGACAAAATAAAATGAAAAGTCAGAAAGGCAGGTGTATGATGGTGTCTCGTTGTAATAAAAATTCTAATTTTTTAAGCATAAAATCTCTCCCAAAGATTTATTCTAGACAAGTTTTCCCAGACGAGCACAAGGAGACACCATCATGCACCTGCCGGAAGGCTTCCTATACCTTGGAGGCAGCTGTTATATTTCCAATTGTGGCAGGTTTTATAGTCTTTATACTTATGTATTTCAGAATTTTGCAGGTGCAGACCGGTGTGAGCGCAGCACTTACATATGCCTCAAGGATGACAGCGGTGGAGGCGTGTGTTGTGGATTCGGAGCCAGCCCTATTGCTATCGGCAGATGGGCTTATGATAAGTAAGCTTAAGGATAATGAACAGGTGGAAAACTATGTGCAGGGGGGAGCAGCAGGTATTTCACTGTTAAAGTCGGATTTTTCAGGGGAAAATGTGGAATTAAGGGCAGAATATGCGGTTAAATTACCATTTAATTTCTTTGAAATTTCTGAATATAGCGTATCTCAGACGAGTTTGAGCCGAAAATGGATTGGGCAGACATCAGGGAGTGAGACGGGCAGCTATGTTTATATCACAGATTTTGGAAGCGTTTACCATAAAAGTAAGAGCTGCAGCTATCTTGATTTGAGCATAAACAGCGTAAATATCAGTGATATAGCGCCTCTCAGGAACAAAAGCGGTGCTAAATACAGCGTGTGTTCAAAGTGCGTGGCAAAAAATATGGCGGATTCAAAAGTCTATATAACAGACTATGGTACGTTGTATCACAGTGATATATCCTGCAGTGCCCTAAAAAGGACAATTCATATTGTGAAATTATCGGAAGTGGATGGCATGTCAGCATGCAGCAAGTGTGGAGGATAGAAAATGATGATTAATTGGATGGTGGCAGTCGGACTCTTCATATTGGGAGCAGCGGATTTTGCCACCAAAAAGGTATCGCTTATTGTGATTGGCATATGGGGGATATTTGGAGCAGCCCTGCAATTATATCTGGGAGAACTGTTTTGCATGTCAAGAATTATTTCAATTCTTCCGGGCATATTATTGTTTTTACTGGCGGAGGTAAGCGGTGAGAAGATTGGATATGGAGACGCATGGACTATTCTTGTGATGGGAATATATCTGGATGTAGAAAATCTGATAGCCGTTGGAATGATTGCAATAACACTTTCAGGGCTGGCAGCTCTGGTATTAATCTGCATATGCAAAAAGAAAAGAGATTATGAGATGCCATTTATCCCATTTGTGTTTGCAGGGTATATGGCGGAGCAGATTTTATTTACTGCACTGGTGTAAGCAAAATTGATTGGAGTATTGATATGGGAAAAGACATGAGGCTAAAGGGCAGTTATACGATTGAGGCTGCGATTATAGTTCCGATTTTTATTTTCCTGCTGGCCATTGGCATGAGAGCAGGGCTGATTCTATATGATGAGATAAGGCAGGAGAGGGAGCAGGAGATTCTGGATGGATTGTGGCTTGTGGATGATTTTTACAGATTTAAGTGTATGGGAGAGCTGACAGATGGAGATTGAATATGAGAGAAATCTGGCAGGCAGCTATATGAAGGCAGCCGCTGCCAGTGATGATAGCTTTGATGAGAAAATAATGTTGAAAAATAAGATGCCGGGTCTGCTTAAGGTGGAAAAAAGCTATGTGGACGGGAAAGGAATATACTGGTATGACATATCAGGTTATCAGTCTCTTGCGGTGATGAGTGAGCTTAAAAAGCTGGATATTAATTTCATAGAGAAATTTATCCTGACTCTCTGCGATCAGATAGAGATACTGGAAAGAAATTTGATGGATATAGATTGTCTGCTTTTGGACCCTGATACAATTTTTGTATCAAATCAGGACGAGAGCATACGCTATGCCATTTACCCGGAAGTCTTTGACAGCCTGTCGGTCTATGTCAGGGATATAATAGAGTTTATGCTGACAAAGCTGGATCACGGCGATAAGGAGAACGTGCAGCCTGCCTACGATATATACCAGAAGACTCTGGACGCAGATTACAGCATCCTGGATATCCGGGAGATGATATTAAAGAGGCGGCAGGAGGCGGCGAGAGAGCAGGCAAACTATGAAACTATAGCAGATACAGAGCTGCCAGAGATAAGTCCTGATGAGGCAGAAATTATAAATGATACCGGAGACAAGAAAGAAAATGTTTTTTTCAAAAAGCTGGCGGATATTATAGAGGATTATCTGGGAATCAATATCAGAGAATGGTCAGGCAGCAGAAAAAAGAACGCAGATAAAGACGGGGTTAAAGAAAAAAGTGTCCGTGAGAGCAGAATTTTAAGCCCTATACCTCGCAAGAAAAAAGAGAAAAAGCAGGATGATGCAATCATAATAGAACCGGAAGAGTACAAAGAAGAGGCCAAAGAGGAAAAACCAGAACAGACCTATGAACCTGTCAGGCAGATACACCCCACAGTATGTCTGACCGACTACAGGGAACACCCGCAGGGTCTTCTCCTGTATGAGGGCTATGAGGGGCTTGGAAATATAAGTATAACCGAACAGGAAACCAGAATAGGCCAGTCTGAGGATATGGATGCAGTGATAGCAAAATCCACAATCAGCCGGATACATGCCAGCATAGCCATGGAGGAGGGAGAATTTTATCTGTCAGATATGAATTCAAGTAATGGAACTTTTGTGAATGATAAACCAGTGGCATATAGGGAAAGACGCAGATTAAAGTCAAATGATATAGTCCGTTTTGCAGACGTAAAATACCGATTTGTCTAAGCTCTTGATTGAATTCCGATGGTAGAACGATTATAATTAATCTAATAAAAGCCAACAGGAGAGAAAATCAATGAATATTAATATATATTATGGAGGAAGAGGTCTTTTAGATGACCCAACATTATACGTTGTAGGAAAGATGGAAGATGTCTTGAGAGAGCTTAGGGTTCAGGTTAAGCGTTATAATATATTTGAGCACAAAAACGAGATAGCGACACTGCCGCAGACATTTAAGGACGCAGATGGAATTATACTGGCAACCACAGTAGAGTGGCTTGGCATAGGTGGATTTATGCAGCAGTTTCTGGATGCGTGCTGGCTGTATGGAGACAAGGAAAAGATAGCAACTACATATATGCAGCCGATTGTGATGTCCACAACCTATGGCGAAAGAGATGCAGAGACAACACTTACAAATGCCTGGGAAGTATTGGGCGGTCTGCCTTGCCCGGGATTATGCGGATACGTGGAGGATCTGGCTGCATTTGAGGCCAATAAGGAGTACAATCTTATTATAGAGAAAAAGGCTGAAAACCTATACAGGACAATATCCCAGAAAATCAGAAGCCTTCCTACCAGCAATCAGGCTGTAAAGCGAAGCGTGTTCAGGACACAGCAGCTTGAGCTGACCCCACAGGAAAGTGAGCAGCTCTCTAAATATGTATCAGATGATACTTATGTAAAACAACAGAAAGAGGATATAGAGGAGCTGGCTTCTATGTTTAAGGATTTGCTGGGGCAGGACAATGATAAGGAGCAGAATCCATTTATCAAGGAGCTTGAGTCGCACTTTACACCATTGGATGATTTTGAGGCTAGCTATTCACTTATCATAGAAGGGATAAAGAATCCTTTATACATAAGGGTGAATGACAGAGACCTGCTTATCCAGTATGGAAATGAGGAGCAGATTGATGTGGTGGCAAAGCTTAGCATGGAGATTATGCAGAGCATTGTAGAGGGAAGAATGACCTTCCAGAGAGCCTTTATGACAGGCGATATGACAGCAAAGGGCAATTTTAAGACCTTAAGGACTCTGGATCAGATATTCCCATTCTAAATATATGCAGCAAAGAAAGGTGGACTATAAAATGAAGGACAATAATTGTATTTTCTGCAAACTGGCAAACGGACAGATACCGACAAACTCAATCTATGAGGATGATGATTTCAAGGTAATCCTGGATGCAAGCCCGGCTTCAAAGGGGCATGCCCTTATTCTGCCAAAGGAGCATTACGCTGATATTTTTGAAATTGATGAGGATGTACTTGCAAAGGCAGCAAAGCTTGCAAAGAAAATCATGACAAGAGAAAAGGATGTCTTAAAGTGTCAGGGTTACAACTTAGTACAGAACAATGGTGAGACTGCAGGACAGACTGTGTTCCATTTCCATATGCACCTGATACCTCGTTATGCAGAGGATGATAATGAGGGAGTTATCGAGTGGAAGCATCTTGAACTGACAGATGATGAATTTACTGAAATTAAGAATAAAATGTCGATGTAATATGCGTGGTATGGGGCTTAATAAGCCCCATATTCTGTATTATGGGCTTTAGCCTGCTGAATGCGTGTTAACGAGTTTCTCAACAGAGAAACG
>ERZ1031095.414-NODE-414-length-14395-cov-8.455718_pt1 | contig 14395 bp, 8 predicted proteins | sample MGYA00517108_ERZ1031095 | MGnify/ENA primary metagenome ERZ1031095 (study PRJEB33719, sample SAMN04261275) | wastewater metagenome | biome: rural village; feature: human; material: feces | host: Homo sapiens | place: El Salvador | collected 2013-01-07 ... | reverse complement strand
GTCTATGTTTTCATTAAGGAAAATATTACGGACGCCGACCGCGACATTAAGTTGACACTTACTCCTGCTGACTATCCTAACGCAGCCCCAGTCACTTTCGACTTTAAGCAGTATTGTCCGGCTTGGAACAACGGCATCGGCGTAGAGCGCAAGCAGGAAACCGATTATCCTTGGGGATTCAACTGGGATTCGAGTATGAAGATTACATATTCAATGCCAAAGGGATTCTGGATGGGTATCTGGCACGCCCTTTTCACAATCTTTGGTAATACAAAGTATGTCACTCAGGAAGGATATGCTTGGACTGGAACTTGGAAAGTAACAGTCGATTTCAGTAAAGTTCCGAAGCTAACGACTGCAACGAGTGCAACAGATGGTCTTAAAAACACTTGGGAGATATACAACTTTGAGGGCATTAGTGATGCAGAAACTATTATGCGCCAGTTGGAGTCGTGGGGTGGTGTGCCCGACAAGACATTGCCAACAAACCCAACGGAGTTTGCAGCTGCGGCATGTGCTAAGAAGAATCCTTTTGGTGTTACTATAAATACAAAGGATGGTCAGAATTTATACTTGCCAACATTGTCACAAAGCGATTTGGTATGGTATCTTCCGGCACAGGATGAGGCTCCGAATATGGTAGATGGCATATATCCGCTCTCGGGCAATTACTGGACATCTACAGCAATCACCGATCCGGGTACTACATCATACAAGTATACGGTTGGCGCATCTGCTTCTCCAGAGGACAGAAACAACTTCATCCACGTACGTGCAGTGCGCAAGCGTCCATAAGCTGCGCCGGCACTCATAAAAATGGTACTTTTTATATTATTTGCATAACTCTTTTCATACTGCGATTAGAATGATCCGTGAGGCTAATTCTAACCGCAGTTTGTTTTTTTTTATCCCTATCGGAGTGTAGGAGGTTGGTGTGCCAAAACTATAGAATAGCGATGAAAGCTAATGCCGTAACCTCCTACAATTTGAATCGTTTGCGATTTAATATAAAAAATGTTTTGTGAAAAAAGCTACCATATCTGCCAGCATCGCCGTAACTGTCACAGTATGAGGGCGGTAAAGGCTGGAAGATACTGTATGGAACGGAGCCATCTGCCAGCCATCTGCCAGCCGGTCCTTGGCGCTGCGGAGGCCGGGAGACCTCCGCTACTGTTGAGCTGTAGGGAAATTAATAGGCTTGTTTTTTTGTGCAGTCTTAGATTTGTATTAACTTTGCACGCTCAAAACACCCCTATCATCATTAACAATTTATATTTTTTATGTTCAAAAACAATTTCAACGCACGCCCTGGAGCCTTGCATTTCAAGCACTTCACGCACCGCAGCTATGCTCTTTTCAGCTGCTTGGGTCGCGAGGTGATCATCTGCACGCTCAGTGTGGCTACGCTCACCAACGCCAAGGCAGAGGGCATCAGCACCAAGCCGGTAGCGTCGGCTCTGGCTCTCGACTCGCTGAGCCGCGAGGAGGTGAAGCTCGACGAGGTGCTCGTAACGGGTTCGCGTGCTCCGCTCACTGCATTGCAGTCGGCAAAGATTGTGGCTGTCATTTCGCGCGACGACATTCAGCGTGCGGAGGCAGCGAGTGTCAACGACATTTTGAAGTTAGTCCCGGGCGTGGATGTCCGTCAGCGCGGGGGCTTTGGTGTACAGACGGACATCTCCATCAACGGCGGCACGTTCGACCAGATTACCATTCTATTGAATGGCATGAATATTTCGAGTGCACAGACGGGTCACAACGCTGCCGATTTCCCAGTTTCGCTTTCCGACATTGAGCGCATCGAGGTTCTCGAGGGTGCTTCGGCACGTGTGTTCGGTTCGTCGGCGTTCAGCGGCGCCATCAACATCGTTACGCGCCAGGATGCCGAGAGCAATGTGTCGGTGGCTGCCGAGGGCGGTTCGTTCGGCACGTTCGGCGGCGACGCGAGCGTGAACCTTGCTACGGGTGCGGTGCGCCAGAAGCTGAGCGGAGGCTACACGCAGAGCGACGGAGGCACGGAGAACAGCGACTTCCGCCGCCGTCGTGCCTACTACATGGGCCGTTGGGAGTCGCGCTACGTAGACCTGCAGTGGCAGGGCGGATTCTCGTCGCAGGACTTCGGTGCGTCTACGTTCTACAGTGCGAAGTACAACAATCAGTTTGAGGCTACACGCCGTTTCCTGGCGTCGGCACAGGCGGAGATTAAGCCGTGGGCTGACGACCGTTTCGTGCTCACGCCGATGGTCTACTGGCATAAGGATGTAGACCACTACCAGCTCATAAAGGGCAAGGAGGGCGCTGCTGCCGGCGAGAACTATCACCGTCTCGACACCTACGGCGGTTCGCTCAACGCTCATGCTACGTGGCTGCTCGGCAAGACGGCGGCTGGCGTCGACGTGCGCCGCGAGCATATCCTGAGTACGGCGTACGGCGATGTGCAGCCGGAGGACAAATGGGTGTCTATCAGCGGCACCGACCGCAAGTACAACCGCCTCGGCGAGCGCACCAACACGAGTCTCTTCCTCGAGCATAACGTCATCGTGGGCGGATTCACGCTGTCGGCTGGCTTGCTCGCCAACCGCAACACGGCGCTCGACGGCAAGTTCCGCCTCTACCCGGGTGTGGACGTGAGCTACCGCCCGAACGACGAGTGGAAGGTGTATGCTTCGTGGAACCGCGCGCTGCGCGTGCCTACGTACACCGACCTGTATACGAACAATGCGGTGCAGCAGGGCGACATTGCGCTGCGTCCGGAGAAGAACGAGGCGTTCAAGGTGGGCACACGCTACCGCACGCACGGCTTCGAGGCGCTGCTGAGCGGCTTCTACTCGAAGGGTACGGACATCATCGACTGGGTGTATCCTACGGCTGAGAGCAAGAAGTATCAGGCTATGAACATCGGCAAGCTCGACAATATGGGCTACTCCGTAGATGCTGCGCTGCATCTGCAGGAGCTGCTGCCTGAGTTCTTCATCACGCGCATAAAGGCGGGCTATGCGTTCATCCATCAGAAACATTCTACCGACGGCGACGTCTACGGTTCGCTCTACGCGCTGGAGTATCTGCGCCACAAGGCTACGCTGCAGGTAGACCATCGCATCTGGCGACAGCTCACGGCGTCGTGGGCGCTGCGCTGGCAGGAGCGCATGAACGGTTATCATCCGTATACGAAGGTGGATGTGCGTCTACAGTGGACTGCGCCTACATACAATATATATGTAAAGGCCGACAACATCACCAACCACCATTACTACGACCTGGGCAACGTCAAGCAGCCTGGCATCTGGGTTATGGCTGGTGCGAGTGTGAAGCTGAAGTTCTAAAATGCTGACCGAATTCTAAAATGCTGACCGGGGCGTGGTAATGGCTTTACCGCATACATGTAATGCCATTACCGCGCCCCGGTTATATCGTTACCGCGCCGCTGTAACGTTGTGCCCAGCTTGCGGTAACACTCGCTTGTCTGAAGTTTGTAGTTGAAAAACTCCCACAGAATCCACTCTAAGTTTATGGTTGAAAAAACTCCCACAGATTTCACTCTAAGTTTGTAGTTGAAAAAACTCCCACAGATTTCACTCTAAGTTTGCAGTTGAAAAACTCCCACAGATTTCACAGATTCTCATAGATGTTAGGGCGTGTATATCTCCCACAGAATCCACAGATTTCACAGAATTTTTCCCAGCAAGAAAGTTCTGTGTAAATCTGTGAAATCTGTGGGAGAATATCTCAGCAAGAAAGTTCTGTGTGTTCTGTGGATTCTGTGGGAGAATCTCTCAGCAGAAAAAGATTTATTTTCTCATGCTCTGGTCCTTGCGATACTGCGTTGGCGACATGCCGAGGTGGCTCTTCGTGAACTTGCCGAAGAACGAGAGGTTGGGGAAGCCAAGCAGCTCCGAGATCTCCTTGATAGATAGGTTGGAGCGGCGCAAATATTTCTCAATCGCCTTCACCGTGTAACTGTGAATCCATTCCAGCGCCGTGCGACCCGTCACCTGCTTCGTGATGCTCGAGAGGTATTTCGGCGTGATGCACAGCTCCTGCGCGTACTTCTTCACCGGCTGCATCTTGCCGTTGTTAGCCGCCAGCAGCTCAATGAAGCGCTGGAAGAGCAGGTTGGCCTGCTTCAGGTTGCCGCCGTCGAAGGTGTATTCTACGTATGGCGTGATGATGGCGAAGAGTTCGTAGATAGTGCTTTGCAGCAGACAATGCATTATCTCGCGGTGGTAGAAGCCGTTCGGGTTCTTTATCTTGTGCGCTATGATGGCGTAGTATTTCATGAATATGTCCTGTTGCTCCTCGTTGAGGTGTACTACGGGATTCTTGGATATGTAGCCCATCAGCGCAAGGAAGTCGCTGTTCATCTGCACGCTTGTCTGTGCCGTCTTGTACGATATGCCCACAATCTTAGATTCGTAGTCGGGCGACACCAGCACGTTTTCCCACGTGGTGCTCGGCAGGCATATAACCACGTCGCCCGCCTTCGATGTATAGGTCTCTCCGTTCGATTCGTACTGCATGCGTCCCTTCGTGCAGTAGGCCATCATAATCATCTCGAAGCGGTATGTGCCGTCCGTCTGCAGCACCTTGTCGATGCCGTCGAGCACAACCACATCGCCGTCAATATAGTCGGCGTTGCCGTAGTTGGCTATCAGCCCCATGTCAATCTTGAGTTCTGTCGTTGTCGTTTCGTTAGTCATTATGTCTAATTGTTTTAGTTTCTTACGCAAAGCTATTCGCCGCAAAGATAGTCATAATTTCCTTATGTTGATTATCCTGTTTCTCCAATTTTATATTCTTTAAGTCAGATTTTGTTCTTTTATTATGCTGAGCACCGTTTCCGAGCACCGCAATGTCGCAGAAAAAGGGGAAAAACTATCCTTAGATGACAGAAAAGTTGTAACTTTGCACAAAGATTAGGCAATTAGTAAGCAAATAAAAACAAATAAAAACAAATATAAGAGAAAATGAATGTAGCTATTGTTGGTGCGAGTGGCGCTGTAGGACAGGAGTTCCTGCGCATCCTCGCCGAGAGAGATTTCCCCATTGACAATCTGGTGTTGTTTGGTTCTGAGCGTTCAGCCGGAAAGAAATACACCTTCAAAGGTAAGGAGTATGAGGTGAAGCTCTTGCAGCACAACGACGATTTCAAGGACATCGACGTGGCGTTCACGTCGGCTGGCGGCGGCACCTCAAAGGAGTTCGCCGAGACCATCACCAAGTACGGCGCCGTGATGATCGACAACTCGTCGGCTTTCCGCATGTGCGACGACGTGCCATTGGTTGTGCCGGAGTGCAACGCCGAGGACGCTCTGAACCGTCCGCGCGGCATCATCGCCAACCCTAACTGCACCACTATCATGATGGTTGTAGTGCTGAAGCCGCTCGAGCAGCTCAGCCACATCAAGCGCATACACATCGCCAGCTACCAGAGCGCTTCGGGCGCAGGTGCTGCTGCCATGGCAGAGCTCAAGGAGCAGTATCGCGAGCTGGTGAACAACGAGCCGGTGAAGGTGGAGAAGTTCCCGCACCAGCTGGCTTACAACGTCATCCCGCAGATAGACGTCTTCACCGACAACGGATATACCAAGGAGGAGATGAAGATGTTCAACGAGACTCGCAAGATTATGCACAGCGACGTGCGCTGCTCGGCAATGTGCGTGCGCGTCAGCTCGCTCCGCTCTCACTCTGAGTCGGTATGGATTGAGACCGAGCGCCCCATCAGCGTTGAGGAGGCTCAGAAGGCTATCGCTGCCGCTCAGGGCTGCACGCTGAAGGACGACCCGCAGAACCTCGTCTATCCGATGCCGCTTGAGACTGCAGGCAAGGACGATGTCTTCGTAGGTCGCGTGCGCAAGGACCTGGCTGACGACTGCGGTCTTACTTTCTGGCTCTCGGGCGACCAGATTCGCAAGGGTGCTGCGCTCAACGCCGTGCAGATTGCAGAGTACCTGTATAAGGTTGGCAACCTGAAGTAGACACTAATAGGATATAAAAACGAACACGAATAGCACAAATTTCACGAATCGAAGGTTTATACATTCGTGAAATTTGTGCTATTCGTGTTCGTTTTTCTTTATTAAGCAATATTATAATGTGTTCTTTTATCGCGCTTCTTTCAGCAGTCTGCGCGCAAACTCTATTATTGTATCCTCGCCGCGCAGCCAATCCTCCGTCTTAAGCGCCACGTTGTAGTCGGGATCGATGCCGAACTCGGTAGGTTGCTTCTGCTTGTCGTACATCGGGCACGCCGAGAAACGTACGCTCCAGCCCACGGGCAACTCGGTAGAGAAGGGCATTCCGGCACCGCCGCCCGTGCGGTCGCCCACGACGGAGACGTTAGGGCAGCAGCGCATGTACTTCACGAACTCGTTAGCCGCACTATACACCGCGCGGTTCGTGAGCACCACCACCGGCTTCTGCCATCTTATGCCGTTCGACGGCTTCAGATACTGCGCCTCCATCTTCGAGAAAGCGTCGTGCGCCTTGCCCGTCTTGTGCTGCATGTAGCCCACAAGCAGCCGCTCGTTGCAGAAACGCGCCGCCAGCTGTTCAGCCGCCGTGAGCAGTCCACCGCCGTTGTCGCGCAGGTCGATGATGAGTCCGTTGCACGGCGCCAGATAGAGCATCACGTTGTCGAGATTGCCCTCGCCGAACGCGTATGCGAACGTCGTGCAGCGCACATATCCCGTGTTGTCGTCGAGCACGCGGTAGCGCAGCCCGGCTGCAATGCGGTAGTCGGTGCCCAGATACTTCGAGAGCAACGTGTCGCTCACATTCGACGGATAGTCCTCGTGCCACGACCAGTTGCGCGCCACGTCCCACGCCGAGTACATGTTCACGTGCCCGTCGCGCAGTTCGCCCAGCATGTTGCCCAGCACCTCGAACAGTTGCGCCTCGGTCATGTCGTTCGTGACCTGCCGGCTGTAGCGAGCGTGCACCTCATTCCAGTCGAGTCCGTACTGCTCGCGCTTGTAGTCGAAGAAGCAGTAGTGCTCGTCGATAGCACGCCAGAGAGCCTCGAAGTTGCCGCGCGCATTGTCGGCATACTCAGTCTCGTCGACGCACGCCGTTGTGAGGAACAGCAGCGCTGCAAACATTATCTGTATTATTATTTTCATGTTTCTTTGTTTTTTAAGGGGGTGCAGCTGTCTCAGCTGCACCAACCAAGATAATATTTCCATCAGTTTTATTGGTGCCATCAGTTTTATTGGTGCCATCAGTCTTATTGGTGCACTTGAGACAAGTGCACCCCCTGATTGTTGACTATAGCTTCACGGTGCGGAACCTTCTGACCACGCCGATGACCAGCGCATGCGTATACGTGTGCTGCTTGAGGTTGTTCACGTTCGCCTGACGCCAGTCGCCGAGGTATCCGATGCGCCATGTAGTGTGCAGCGCGCGGAAGTCGAGCGTGAGCATCTGGCGCAGCGAGGGCGTAGACGCCACGGTTGTAGGCACGCAGTTGTGGTCGTAGTTGCCGCGTGAGAATATCTCGTAGTAAGATTGTCCGTAGTTGGGCGAGAACATCAGTCCGCAGAGCGGCGCCGACGCCTCGTAGTGCAGCGTGAACGGACGCTTCTGGCGCTTGAAAAGTCGGAAGTCGAAGTCGGCAGCAATGGTAGGTTTCAGCTGCAGGGCGAAGCGCGCCTGTGCAGGGTTGTTGCTTCCGCGTGTGTTGTAAAGAAAGCCTGCGCTCAGCTCGGCTGTGCCGCCGGCAAGAAGGCGCAAGCCGCAACTGCCAACGGGCATTTGCCACTTGCGCAGCAGCGAGTAGCCGAACGTATATCCGCCCGCAATCTCACCGCCGTTGCCCGAGCGGTTGTCGGCAAAGGCGATGTTGCCCTCGTGCAGCAACTGGTGCACGAAGCGGGCAGAGTCGTTCTCGCGGCGCGTGTGCGAGATGAAGCGCACATCTGTGCCGCGATATTTCTCGGGCGAGAGATAAGTGTCGAGAATATTGGTGTAGCCAACGCCCAGCATAAGAGCGTTCTCTCTTATGGGGTGCTGTTTCTGAGGCTGCTGTTGTAGGAGCTGCTGTTGTAGGGGGTGCAGTTGTAGGGGGTGCAGTTGTCTCAACTGCACCGACCTATCTGTATCTGGGTAATCTGGTGCAGTTGAGACAACTGCACCCCCTAAAATAGCATCCCCTTGAGTGTTGTTTGTTGGTGCAGTTGAGACAACGGCACCCCCTGAGATAGCATCCCCTTGAGTGTTGTTGATTGGTGCAGTTGAGACAACTGCACCCCCTGCAACTGCACCCCCTGCAATAGCATCCCCTGAGATACACCATAGTATGGCGATTAATAGACTAAAGATCCTCATTCTCGGTGAAAAGATTTAGTTGACCAGTCATTTCGTCTATCACCTGCTGCTGGCTCTTGCCCGCATCGGGGTCGAGGTTCGTGTCTTCCGCATCGTCGCCCTCGCCGTCTTCGCCCTCCTCCTTTTCGGGTTCGGGGAAGCGTGTAGGCTCCAGTTCCTTCACGTCGAGCACATCGAACGTAGTGACGCGCTTGCCCTTCGCCTTGAAGCCCTTCACGGCGATGAACTCCTCGGCGTCTATCTCCAGCGGCGGGCGCTGCATCTCCGTTCCGTCGGGCGCTGTTGTGGGCGCAAGGCTCACCTCGAAGCGCGGGAACGGCGTGTCGGTGAGCATCACCAGCTTGCTCTTCGGGTTCTCGCCGATGTAGTTCTGCCAGCGCTTAGTAGCCTCCATGCGGAAGCGCTTCAGGTAGAGACAGTCGCCGTTGTCGGCGTCGAACAGCACAGCCGTCCACACCTTGTCCGGGTCCCACTTCTCTATGATCTTTATGTTGTCCTCGTAGTGGTTGTTGGCGTCGAACGTAGAGATGTAGAAGTTGCCGTCGTCGAGCACCACAAGTATCGAGTCCTCGTCGAAGAACTCGCCCAGCAAGCGTCCGTGCTCGTCGTAGTTCAAGCGGTTCACGTCGGGGTCGTACCACACCTTTCTGCCGCCCAGCGTAGAGTGGCCGTGACTCTTCAGACCGATGCGGTGAATAGGGTTGCGCGTCACGAGGTTGCCCTTCGATGTGCGTCCCTTGATGCCCACCTCCGAGAAGTCCTTTTCGATGAAGATGTTTCTCAGGCGCGGGTTAGCCTCCAGCGTCACCTTTATCACCTCCGCCTCGCCGTTGGGGTTGGCTGTGAAGTAGAGGATGCGCGAGCCTGGTGTGCCCTGCGTGCAGTCGTATTCGCGACCCGCCGTCATCGTAGGCACGAAGAATCGCTTTATGTAAGAAGCGCCGCCCTTTCCGTCGCGGTAAACCACGTTGTATATGGTGCGCTTGTCGTTCTTCTTGAACACCTGCACGTGCAGAATGTTCTTTCCGACGAATATCTTGTCGGCGGCATGCACCATCTTGTACTTGCCGTCCTTGAAGAACACAATGATGTCGTCGATGTCTGAGCAGTTGCACACGAACTCGTCCTTCTTCAGACCCGTGCCGATGAATCCCTCGGCGCGGTTGATGTAGAGCTTCTGGTTGGCCTCCACAACCTTCGACGCCTCGATAGTGTCGAAGTTGCGAATCTCGGTGCGGCGCGGGTGGTCCTTGCCGTACTTCTCGCGCAGGAACTCGAACCAATGGATAGTCACCTCGGTCATGTGCGCCAGGTCGTACTCTATTTCCGCCAGCTCTGCCTTTATGCGCGCTATCAGTTCGTCGGCTTTGTCCTTGTTGTATTTCAGGATGCGCTGCATCTTTATCTCGAGCAGTCGCAGAATGTCGTCGCGCGTAATGTCGCGGTGGAACGAATACTCGAAGTTCTGCACGCGGAACACCTGCGTCTTGAACGGTTCGAGCTTAGAGTCGATGAAGTCGACCACCTCGTCCTGCGACTTAGCCTGCTCGAACTTCTTCTCCTTGTAGATGCGCTCCTCGATGAAGATGCGCTCCAACGACGAGAAGAAGAGTTGCTCCTCAAGCTCAGCCTTGCGTATCTGCAGCTCGCGGCGCAAGAGGCCCATAGTAGAGTCGGTAGAGTGGCGCAGCACGTCGCTCACGGTGAGGAAGCACGGCTTGTTGTTTTCGATGACACAGCAGTTGGGCGAGATGTTTATCTCGCAGTCGGAGAAGGCGTAGAGCGCGTCGATAGTCTTGTCGGACGACACGCCCGGCGCCAAGTGAACCTGAATCTCCACCTCGGCAGCCGTGTTGTCGTCTACCTTCTTAGCCTTTATCTTGCCCTTCTCGATGGCACGCAGAATGGAGTCGATGAGCGTAGACGTAGTCTTCGAGAACGGAATCTCGCGAATGACGATAGTCTTCGGGTCGAGCTTCTCTATCTTTGCGCGCACCTTCACCGAGCCTCCGCGCTGTCCGTCGTTGTACTTCGCAACGTCTATCGAACCGCCCGTAGGGAAGTCGGGGTAGAGGTGGAACTCCTCGCCGCGCAGATATGCGATGGCAGCGTCGCAGATCTCCACGAGGTTGTGTGGCAGAATCTTCGAGCTGAGACCCACGGCGATGCCCTCAGCGCCCTGCGCCAGCAGCAACGGGAACTTCGCCGGCAGCGTGATTGGCTCCTTGTTGCGTCCGTCGTAAGAGAGCTGCCAGTCGGTAGTCTTAGGGTTGAACACCACGTCGAGCGCGAACTTGGAGAGTCGCGCCTCGATGTAACGCGGCGCCGCAGCACGGTCGCCCGTGAGGATGTTACCCCAGTTGCCCTGACAGTCGACGAGCAAGTCTTTCTGTCCCATCTGCACGAGAGCGTCGCCGATGGAAGCGTCGCCGTGCGGGTGGAACTGCATAGTGTGTCCGACGATATTCGCCACCTTGTTGAAGCGTCCGTCGTCCATGCGCTTCATCGAGTGGAGTATGCGTCGCTGCACAGGCTTCAAGCCGTCCTCGATATGAGGCACAGCGCGTTCCAGGATTACGTAGGATGCGTAGTCGAGGAACCAGTTCTGATACATTCCGCTAAGGTGGTGTACGGCAGATGCGTCGAAGCGGTTAACTGGCTTGTAGTCGGTGTGTTCGCTCGGCATCGTGTCTTTTATCTCGTCGTCCATATATGATGTGGGTATATATAATTAATGTGTATTTTAATGCTTACAGGCAAAAGTACAAAATTTTTTCTAAAATCAAGCCGTGTTATTCAGAATAATAGTTGTAACTTTGTAAAGTAGCATTAAACATAAACATTCAAATGGGAGAATATATAGTATCGGCGCGTAAATACCGCCCGATGACGTTCGACTCGGTGGTGGGGCAGGCTGCTCTCACCGCTACGCTGAAGAACGCCGTGAAGAGTGGCAAGCTGGCGCACGCCTACCTGTTCTGCGGTCCGCGCGGAGTGGGCAAGACGACGTGTGCGCGCATCTTCGCCAAGGCAATCAACTGCATGAACCCCACAGCCGACGGCGAAGCATGCGGCGAGTGCGAGAGCTGCAAGGCGTTTGCGGAGGGCCGCTCGTACAACATCTTCGAGCTCGACGCAGCCAGCAACAACTCCGTAGAGCACATCAAGTCGCTCATGGAGCAGACACGCATACCGCCGCAGGTGGGCAAGTACAAGGTGTTCATCATCGACGAGGTGCACATGCTCTCGCAGGCTGCCTTCAACGCTTTTCTGAAGACGCTCGAGGAGCCGCCGGCTCACGTGGTGTTCATACTCGCCACCACCGAGAAGCACAAGATTCTGCCTACCATTCTCTCGCGTTGTCAGATATACGACTTCGAGCGAATGACCGTAGAGAACACCATCAACCACCTGAAGCATGTGGCTGAGAAGGAAGGCATCACGTACGAGGATGAGGCTCTGGCGCTCATAGCCGAGAAAGCCGACGGCGGAATGCGCGACGCGCTCTCCATCTTCGACCAGACGGCGAGCTTCTGCCAGGGCAACATCACGTACGAAAAGGTGATAGAAGACCTCAACGAGCTGGACGCTGACAACTACTTCAAGTTCGTCGACTACGCATTGGCGAACAAGGTGAGCGAGTGCATGGTGCTCCTGAACTCGATTATAGAAAAGGGCTTCGACGGCGGCAACCTCATCAACGGACTCGCCTCGCACGTGCGTAACGTGCTCATGGCTAAGGACGAGCAGACGCTGAAGCTGCTCGAGGTGAGCGAGCAGCAGCGCGCCAAGTACAGCGCGCAGGCTAAGGCGTGCCCGACACAGTTCCTCTACAAGGCTCTGAAACTGATGAACCAGTGCGACCTGAGTTACCGACAGAGCAGCAACAAGCGCCTGCTCGTGGAGCTGACGCTTATCCAGGTGGCGCAGATCACGCAGCCGGAGGATGCCGACAGCGCGGGGCGTAGCCCCAAACAGCTGAAAACCCTGTTCAAACTTCTTGATTTCACCCGGACGAAAGCGGCTCAGCAGGTGGCTGCTCCGGGCAATGCGGCATCTGTGGCTTCGGCTCAGTCGGATGTCGCCCAAACCGTTGCTGCCCAGCAGCAGGCTCCGGCAGCATCTGCGGCAGGCGGATCAACCAATGCAGCTGCGCCTTCTGCTGCTTCTTCTGCAACGTCTACGGCTTCTTCTGCAGCGAAACCCGCAGCGGGCGGTCCGCGCCTTAAGCTGTCGTCGCTCGGCATGACCTTCCAAAGCCTACAGCGCAAGGAGGCTGTGGCTGCGAAGAAGGAGGCTGAGGTGACGAACAAGGACGAGAACGAGCAGTTCACGCAGGAACTCCTCGAGCTGCAATGGCTCTCGATGTGCAATCGTATGCCGCAGAAGATGGTGGGCCTCGCCTCCAGAATGAAGAACATGCAGCCGCGCATAGCCAACTTCCCCGACATCGAAGTGCTGGTAGACAACCAGATGCTGCTCGACCAGGTGAACGAGATAAAGGGCCGCATCCGCGTTACGCTCGCCAAGGCTCTGCACAACGGCGGCATCACTCTCTCGCTACGCCTCGCCGAGGCTGAGGAGATAAGTCGCCGAAAGACAAAGAAAGAGGTGTATGACGAACTGATGCAGCAGAAGGAAGTGAAGGCGTTCGTGGAGTCGTTAGGGCTGGAACTTGTTTAAAAGTAAAAAAGTAAAAGAGTAAAAAAGTAAAAAGGGGCTTTTAAAAGTAAGAAAGATAAAAAGTTAGGGCTGGATTCCAAACAAGGATTCCAGCCCTAACTTTTATTCGTTCCTATCGAACCCGACGTTCATTCTTGTCAAATATAGAGGGTGTGTGAAAAACTACAAAATAGAGGCGAAGGGCTAAGCGTAGGAGGAGGGTGTGCATTCTATGTTTTATATGTCTTCGCAGTAAAACCTCACGAAAAGTCATCGTCACCCGAACGGAATCTGATCGGACGGCGAACGGAATCTGATCGGACGGCGAACGGAATCTGATCGGGCGGCGTACGGAATCTGATTAGACGGCGGACGCGAATGGTGAGAAAAGCTTAGGTCGTGTAAACAGAACCGTGACCCGATTCAGTTTACACGACCGTTCTGTTTACACTCTCTTCTCCACAATGCTTTCGATGTACTTGCACACCATGTTGATGCCTTTCAGATTGTCGCCACCCTCGGGTATGATAATATGAGCGAAGCGTTTTGTAGGCTCGATGAACTGCTCGTGCATCGGCTTGAGCACCTTCAGATAGCGGTCGACAACCATGGAGACGGTGCGTCCGCGGTCGATGGTGTCGCGCTGAATGTTGCGTATGAGGCGCTCGTCGGGGTCGCAGTCGACGAAGATGCGCAGGTCCATCATGTCGCGCAGGCGCTTGTTGAGAAGCGTCATGATGCCCTCCACTATTATCACCGGCTTCGGCTCTACGTGTATGGTCTCCTTCTCGCGGTTGCACTTCAGGTACGAGTACGTAGGCTGCTCGATTGCGCGGCCCTCGCGCAGATCGTTAATCTGCTTTATGAGCAGTTTCCAGTCGAAGGCGTCGGGATGGTCGAAGTTGATGGCACGGCGCTCCTCTTCGGTCATGTGCGACGTGTCGTTATAGTACGAGTCGAGCGGCACTACAGCCACGTGGTGCGGCGGCAATGCCTCTACTATCTTTTTCACTACCGTTGTCTTGCCGGAACCAGTGCCGCCGGCAATACCTATTATCGTAATCTTGTCGTTTGTCATAATCTTATGCTTATTGATATATTGCGCTGAACATTCTGCTGTAGAACTCGGCTTTGCGCTCGGGTTTCATGGGGTAGGCGCGCGAGCTGCTGGGCATGCGCCAGAGGCGTAGCGTGCGGTCGGCGAAGGCGAACTGCACGTTCTCGCCCACCTTCGGCTGCGTCTTTATGTCGAAGCAGGAGCAGAGCACGTCGGTGGCTTTCTGCCCCGTGGTGACGATGTCGGTGAGCTCGGGCAGCGAGTCGACCATCGCCTTCAGGTCTGTCGGCTCCACTACCTCCAGGTCTTTGTCAGACGCCGTGTTCTTCAGACGGCGCACCTCCGTCGCCGTGT
>ERZ1031095.393-NODE-393-length-14756-cov-13.092851_pt1 | contig 14756 bp, 18 predicted proteins | sample MGYA00517108_ERZ1031095 | MGnify/ENA primary metagenome ERZ1031095 (study PRJEB33719, sample SAMN04261275) | wastewater metagenome | biome: rural village; feature: human; material: feces | host: Homo sapiens | place: El Salvador | collected 2013-01-07 ... | reverse complement strand
GATACTGAACATCTAGCATTTCAGAGATAGTGTTATTTGTCTGTTCGACATAAACTCGCAAGAAAGAAACATCAACGGAAATAGCTTTACGAATTTCATTACCTTGCTCTTGGGCAATCTGCATAGCATAAGAGATACCGATAAGGCTGCTTGCTTGGTCTGCGGTAATTGCTTCGATTGCCTTGCCTGTTGCCGTCTGCTGAGATTGCGAGTTTTCGCCCGTGTAGCCCGTAATCTGTGCCCAATGATTTCGTTCCTCAATACCTTGCTCAACTATCTTATCATATTCCTCCTTCAACTTGTCAATATCGTCCTTTGTGAGCGTTCCCTCTTGCATCTTCGCTCCCCATTTCTCATATAACTTTTTTAAGTCGGTATTAATCAACTTTTCCAAGCCATATCTAATAACCGATTTTTGCATCATTTCGGCAAAGTCGTTAGAAAAGTCCTTTGCCGAATTTTGCATATCCATAAGTTTTGAAACGAAATCGTCCCTCATTGAGGAGAAGGAGATTTGTGTCAAACTCTCGTTTATCTGGTCTGTGAGGTCTTGCAATTTGTCGGCTTGATTGATATAATCATCCAACTTTTCGGCAACTGAATTACCATAACCGCCCTTTCCTGTGTCTTTGATACGTTCCCAAATATCAACCGCACCGCCACGGAGTTTCTTCATCTCCTCGGGTGTCAAGTCCCAAAGATTGCCACTAAAATCTTCTTTGCCAGTAATCTTCTTTATGCGGCTTATCTCTTCGTCTGAGAAACCATTCCAATAATAGTTCCAAGAGTGGTGAGAACCGTGATAGCCAGCCTGCTCTTGTGCTATCTTCTTGTAGTTCTCGTTTTGCTCTTCTTGCAATTTGTAAGCCTCTTTATATGCTTCCACGGACTTTGCTCCACTTGAGTTCTTTATTGTGTCGTTTAAGTCCTCGATTGATTGTTGCAAACTCTTGTTTCTGTCTGAAAGGTTATTGATTGCATCCTCTACCTTCTCGGCATTTGAGTTTTCAAACCATTGGCTCGGACCTTTTGAAGAAAGCGCACCAAGAGAAAGAACACTTCCGAGTTTACCTATAATATTATCAAGAATACCATCGATTCCGTTTATAAGTGAACCTACTATTTGCTCAATAAACTTGCCGCTGAGAATGTTATCTATCAATCCGTTTATTGCACTTAATATGCTATCTATTAAGCCTCCAACGATTCCACCGATTCCTTGCTCTGCGATTGTATCAAGCAAAGTAAGAATTGCTCCAATAATCTGTGAAATCAAATCCGATTTACCTGCAAATGCTTTGCCAAGTACCTTTCCTATTGTGTCTGTAACTGCTTGCGTTGCCTTGCCGCCATTAACCTTCTGGTCAAAATTTACAAATGAGTTCCAAACACTCGAAATTGAGCCACTTTTCATATTGTTCAAAAGCGTATCAAGCGAGGTCAAAGTACCGCTAAGTTTCTGCGCTGAGTCGGTAACGTTGCTTTGTGCGCCTACGAGGTTGGCGTCAGCATCTGCCAAGGCTTTTCTGTTGTTGTCGTTCTCTATCTGCGCATTTCCGAGTTTTCCCCTTGCATCAAGTTTTTGCATATCGTTTCCGCTCTTCATCGCCTTTTCATAGGCTTCCTGTGCTTCTGCCAAATTCTTACTTGATACATTAAGTTTTTCCTCTGCCTCGTTTCTCTTCTCTAGCTTCTGATTGTAGTCATTAATCAGTTTGCCAAGTTGTGAGAAATTAATATCTTTCCACTTGCTTGTGCCGTACTGATTGGATAACTCATTCATACGGGAAAGAAAGTCCTTTTGCTCTGTGAGTGGCTTTGCTTTGAAGGTATCTGTTTTTGAAAAGTCCTTCATTGTCTTCAAAATATCGGTCATTTGGTCTTTGAGTATTACACCAAATTCGCCAAATACCTTTGCATAGTCAATTTTACTTTCTATCTCGTTGGCTCTAACATTTCCAATTTGCTTCGCCTTCTCAGCTTGCAAAGACTTCACCTTGTAGGTGTCGCCCTGTGATTCAGCCTCCTTTATCTTCGCATCGTATTCCCTAGCGATTGCAAGTTGTTGCTCTTTGAAAGTTCCGTATTCCTTCAGATAGTCATAAAGGCTTTGTGTCTTCTGCTTCAACTGCGCCAAGTCGTAAGCGTTCTCCTTTGCTTCCAAGGCTTCATATTTTGCGTTTATGAGTGCCTTTTGGTCGCTTGTGAGTGTTACTTTCTTATCCAAGCCGCTTGCATAGAAACCCTCCTTTTTCTTGTTGTCGGGGTTCTTGTCGTATGCTTGTTTGGCTGCTGCGATATTCGTTTGAAGCAAACTCTTTTGCTCTTCCTCGATTGCGTGTTTCTGTTTCTCGTAATCTAGTTTATGCTGAGCCGCTTCCTTCTCGCTTGCGCTTTCTAGTCGTGAAATGCCAGCCTCTTTTTCCGCTATATACAAATCCCACTTTACCTTTTCGGCAGCTGCCAATTTCTTTGCCTCTTGCTCGGCTTCTGTTTCACGGAAATTTCTCTGTTGCTCCTGTAACTGCTTTAACTTGTTTTTGCCGCTGCCATCATCTATAGAGTTAAGATTTCCGATTGCAAGTGCTTCGCCCGTTGTCTTAGCCTTGTTAAGTGCTCTTGTCGTGTTCATCATCTTTGCAACCATCAAACGAACATCCTTACCCGAATATAGTCCACGGTTTCCGTCAAACTCGGAGTTATGATTGTAAGCCTTCAAGGTTGCCATCATAGCCTTGCCCGCTGAGTTTGAGCCGTATTTCTTCAAGCTCTCTTTATAGATAGCTTGCAAGCGGTCTTGTATGTTCTTTCTTCTTTTGTCATTGTAATCCCTTACAGAAATACCCATTCCGTTAAAGTGATTATCCCACCAAGAATTTTCGTTCAAGCCGTTCATAACGTTGTTAAGGTTCAACGTCTTTCCACCGCCCTTTTGGTATTGTGGTAATAATGCGCTTCCCTTTTTGTCTGTTACGCCAAACAATTTGTATATGGTTGCATTCTTGATAGCATTATCTACACGATTTATCCATTGAAGGGCAGATTTAAGCGAGTTTTTTATGGTTGTACTGAAATTGCCGATACCCTTAATTGCACCACTACAACTTTCTAGGAAATTCGCATAGGCTGGGGTAAGGTTCACGTTCACCTCGTGCGCCAGTGCTCGCTTTGCATTCGCAAGGCGTTTCTCCTGATTCTCCAACTTACTTTCTGCGCTTGCAAGCGTTTTCGCTGCGCTCGCTTCATCATCCAAGCCGCCTTGCATCTGCTTTATATCAGCCGCACCTTGCACGAAGACCTTTGCAAGGGAAGCCTGTCTTTTACCAAGGAGACTTGTAAGGAGTGCATTCATTTCGTGAGATTTCGCCAAGTTTTGCAGTGCTTTTGTCGCACCAACTACGCTCGGGTTGTACTCGTTCTTTGATTGTGCGGAAAGTCGGGTCATCATCATAACGTATGCGCTTGCCGCCTCGCTTGCGCTGCCAAACGTGCTTGTGCCATAGCTTGTGGCGGCTGCGAGTTCTTTAAAAGAAACGCCAGCGTTTTGTGCTCTGTTAGCCGACTGTGCCAAGGCTTGCGCCATATCGTCATACGTTGTCGTACTCTTCTTTGTAGCATTAATAATAATCGTGCTATTTTCTTTCGCTTGGAGTGCCGTCTGGTGGTATGCTCCTGCAATTTTCAACTGATAACCTGCCGCCTCGTCTGAGGTCTTTCCAAGTACCGTTGCAAAGTCGTTTGAAGACTTCGTAACGTCTGCGATTGCATCAGAATTTCCACGCAAGCCTTCAAAGTACTTCACCCACTTTGTGCCAGCCTTCGCCATTTCTTCTGCTGAGTGGGTGCTATCATATTCAAGTGCTACAAATTGCGCTCTGAGTGATTCAAGCGTTCCTGCATCAACATAAGCCTTTAAACCAATCATGGATTCGGTTAACTGCTGATTAATCAGCGTAAGGTTTTTTAAGCCTGCTGCCACGGCGGTAATACCTGCCATTGTCGCACCCTTTGGCGAGAAAACCAAGGAAAGAAGGTTCTCGGGATTCAAGCCCTTTGAAGCAAAGGACTTCAACTTGTCAAAGATACGCTTAATCTTACTTGAAGACTTCTCAGCCTCTTTTCCAACTTCTTTCGTGGTTTTTGCAGTCTCCTTGGCTTTCTTCGTCACGTCTTCATAAGACGTACCCATACCTTTAAGTTTCTCCTTGCCATTGAGAATTTCATTTGTTATCTCTTCCTGCTGCTGCTTATTCTTCTTTGCTTCATCAGAATTTTTGCCGTACACTTCGGTTATGTTCTGATATTCGCCTTTCAAGATTTTCAACTGGTCGATATTCTCCTTTATAACGTTGGCAATATCTTCCTTTGTCATTCCTGCCCACATATCGGCAGTTTCATTCTTTACATCGGCTGCGGTCAGCTTCATCTTTGCCAGTTCTGCCTCTGCCTCATAAATCTTCTGTCTAGCCTCGCCCGTCTGTTTGTTCCACTCTATAAGAGTTTCAAAAGGAAATTTCTGCTCCTTTATATCTGTGTCAAGTCCCCAAAAATTCGGACGTTGCTCTGAAAGTTTCGCATATTCAGACTGCAAGCGTTTAATCTCCTCGGTCTTTGCCTTGATTGCATCGGCTTCCTTGTCTGTCTGCTCCTTCTCCTGTTGCTGCGTCTGCGAGGTTGCTTGTGCCTGTTGTTGCTTCGTCTGGTTGAGTTTCTCGTATGCGCTATTTAATGAGGTTAAACTTTCTTGTGTTGCTCTGATTTGCGCATCTATTTCGTTTGCCTGCTCTCCAAGGCTCTTATATACGCCAAAGTAGGTATGGGATTTCGCATCGGCTGCGGCTTTCGTTGCATCGTCTGCCCCGATACCCTCATTAAAAGCATCCTCATAGTTCTTGTATGCCTGCGCCTGTTTCTCCAATAACTCAGCACGCCCTTTGCTGAGTTGGTTCAAACGCTCTTCTGCTGCCTCTTTCGTGCGCAAATACTCATCCTCAGAAACCTTTCCCTCTTGCAAGCGTTCTGTAACTCGCTTTATGGCTTCTGCCTCGGCATCTGAGTTTGAAACACGTTGCTTGCTAGCTTCTGCGGCTTGTTGTACTGCTGCGGTGTTCTCTTGCACCTTCTGCGTTTCCTCGCCTATCTTCGTGGCGTTCTCGCCGTGTGCGGCTGATTCTGTGCCTATCGCTGCGGCTGCGGCTGCGTGCGCTCCAGCATTAACGCCCGTGGCTACGTTTGAAATACTTCTGCCAGCGTTTGAAAGGTCAAAAACCGAATTAAGTGCCGAAACCATCTGCTGAGTTTCGGAGAAGGTGGATTGCAAATTGTCGTAAGTGCTAGTTAAGCGTCCGAGTGTTTTCTCGTGTCCCTCTAGCGTCTTGTTTAAGTCATTCCACTCTGCCGTGCCCGTCTGAGTTTTAGAAATGCGAGATTTCAAGCCTTCGATTGAAGACATCGCCTTGTTTATCTCTTCATTTACTTGCTTTATGGCTTGTGGAGTGCTCTCCATTTGCTTCTGATAGGTAGCCATTGCGTCAGCTATCACCTTAATCGCCTTTTGCGTTTTCTCGCTATTCAAGTTTGTGCTTGTTGTGATTTCGTTCCACGCACCATTTAACTTGTTTTGCAAGTTTGTTGTATCAACGCCTAACTTATCAAGTCGTTTTGTCAGCGTATCAAATGTTTGCAACATATCGTCTGCGTCAAAATGCGCCGATATACCCAAAATATCATCTGCCATAATATCAAAGTTTAAGTTATATATTTTGTTATCCTGTAATACATAATAAGAAGCCGAAAACGTTTAAACGCTTGCACCTTTCTTCTAGGTTACAATTTCGCCATATTTACTTCTTATTCAAATTATTTATTTTCTCAAAAGTTTCATCGTCCAAAAACGTATTACTTTTTGGCTGCTTATAGTCCAAAGAACACAAACAATCCATACCGCTTCCTAGTGAAGTACCGTCCTCCATATAATAAGTTTTATCTGCTTCGTTACCCAAACAGATATTTCCAAAATATATGATTTCGTTGTCATAGTCTATATGCCATTCACAATTATCTGAAATCGCATTAGCTATTAAACTAAGTGCTGAGCGAAAATCATTGTTATTAAATGAAATTTTTACCGATTTATCGGAAACTCCCGAAAAGATAACATTCCAACCACATTCTTCCAGTTTTATATTATCATTGAGAAATGTTTTAATAACGTTTGATATATCAACAAACGTACCTAAATAAGAAAATGTGAATTTCTTAATCTCTTCACCCTTTGAGTTTCGTCCAAATATAAAAAATGGAACTCTAGATAATATCATCTCTGGGTGCTGAAATTCGGGAGTATATTTCCAAGACATTTCGTCCACCTGCGTTGGCTCATACGCATCCATAAGATAAAACTTTCTTGTTACCTCTCTTACCTTATCTATTTTATATGTAAAAACTATAAATGAGCCAACGGGCAAAATAATCTTCTCGGCAAGACTGAAAGATAAACTTATAAAATTACTCTTCATAAGCTCTCTTGTCCATATTGCATCCTTCGTAACTGAAGGCGTTAAAATCGGATTGTCGTTTACGTCAAAAATTGTAATATTTGCCATATCTAACTTATTTTAAAATATTTTTTTATTGTTACACTTCGCTTCTTTTTAATAGCTGTCTGATAACTTCGTTTTTGTCGTTACCATCTAGTTCAACGCTCGTATCAATTTGGTTTCCTTCTCGCCAAACGTTTCTAGGGTCACCCCCTACGATTGCCCTTGCAAGCTGTTCAACGTTTTCATAACCAAATGCAGTTGCATCTTCTTGCGTCAGGATTGCGTCTTTTTCTACGTTTGTTTCTTTCATATCTGAGAATAAAGAAAACCCATAGAAACCATTTATCCAACTGAAAATAACCTTTTTAATCATACGTGCGTCCCTTTCTCTAGCTTTGAAACCGAAACGCTTGTTATCTTCTGTGTCGATTCATCGAAACACGCCCACAAAGTGTTGCCCTCTTTGTAGTCGATTTCGGTATCTTTAAGCATTGTTTTAATGAGTTCTTCCTTTGAAGGGAAACCCATCAAACGGGCAAAGTTATCGTCCACTTGGATTTCTTCTTTGCCATCTTCGAACCATCTTCTGAAAATGATTTCAGTACCTTTGTACTTCATCTTTAACACAATAAATTCCTGTACCATATTGATTCTATTTATTTAATAATTTAGCACGAATATACTTCGTACCGTTCTTTGTTGTCGTATTTATCACCTTCAAACGTGTGTTTCTGTGTAATAGATATTCCTTTTCTGCGCTGTGTACGTTCTTTTTGTTAAGTACTGATTTAAAAGCATTGTTTACGTTTATCATCTTTGCGCCCTTCGGTACATCTATCTGGAACACTGCCGCTTTGTATGATTCACTAACATTCTGTTCGGCACTCTCTTTAGAGATTGAAGTGGAAAGATAGCCTTTATCTGAAAGAATATCTCCGCTTTTTGCATTTAGCATGGCTTTTCCCCAGTCCTCATTCTCATCTATATCAACACCACGAAAAACCGTCATAGCCTTGTTTGTTGCTTTCATCAAGCTATCCAAGTTTTTTATATCGTCTGTTGTTTCGCCGTTGCGTGCAAAATAGTTAGCGTTACCTTTTTCAACGTAATTTTGTAACGCTATCTTTTGCCCTTCTGAAAATACCTCTCCATCTTTGTGTGGGAGCGTTTTTTTTCTTGTCGTTCCGCTTGCTTTTGCCATAATCTGCGTTTTTTAGAATTTACTTAATAACTCATTTTTCTTTGTTCTAAGGGGCGCAAATACTTTGCGAGTGCATTTCCTTGCGCCATATGATTAAAACCTCGTGAAAGCGAAAAAACGCATATTCACATTAATTATTGCCGTTTCCGTGTCTCTCAGAATAACCCTTCATCATTGCGATAAAGTCGGCTTGCTCCTGCTGCTGCTTCGCCTTCTCGGGATTTGCTATCATATCAAGCAATTCCTTTACTCTTGGATAGTTCGTTCCATAGTCGGCTTCTGTTGCCGTCACCGTAATCAAAGAAGGGTTAAGTATTTTCTCCTGTACCTCTGCCTTCTGCTCTTCATCGAGTGAGCCGCTATTCAACTGGTTTCTGAGGTTTCCAAGCTCTCTTGTCTTGGCGGTCTCTAGTGCCTTTGTCTGATAGCCTTCAAGTTCTGAGCGCAAGCCGTTCAAAAACTCGTTTCTCTGTTGCTCTCGCTGCTGTGCTCTCTTCGCCTGTTCTGCTGCCATCTGTTCGTGCATCATTTCGCTAAAAGTCTTATCTGCCATAAATAAATTCTCCTATAATTAAGTTATTTAATATAATATGAATAATCAATAAATACAGGCGCAAAACCGCCATTTTCACTAGCCTTGAAAAGGCTTCCAATCCCTGCCATAGTGCTTGGCCATACGCTCTGTGGAAAGTGGTTCATAAACTCTGTGAGTGCTTGCGCTGCGTTCTTGTGCGCCTCGTATGCCTCGTTTTGTGCTTCTGTCTTAATCCAAAAGCCGCTCTCCTTGGCTGCTCTCTCTTCCAAGTTTTCGGGTAGTGATATTTCGCCATCCTCTGAGATAATAAGCCACTCCTTGCTCTTTTGCAGGTCAAAGTGAATTTCACAAAATCTTTCTCTCAAATTGATAATATCATCTTTGAAGGCGATTGCCGCAAGTCGGAAATGCTCTTCTATATTATCACGGATTAACTTTGCTTGCACTCCGTTTGTTTCTTCTGCGAGTTGTCTTGCAAAGGCTTCGTCCAAGTGCTCTGTATTGCGATAAACGGTCTTGCAACCTATAATTCCATCACCGATTGGAACCTCTGCTCTTACCATTGAAAGGCAGTCGGAAATAATATCCTTTGTTACCTTAATTCCCTTCTCATCAAGTTTTTCCTTGATAGCCAAAACCTCTTTATAAGTGTTTTCTATCTTATAAATGAGTTCCGTCTTTGCGCTTTCATTGTAACCCATAAAAATAGGTTCAAAGATACGCTTTTCTGTTTCTTCTTTCTGTTCTGCTGCCATAATATTTCAGATTATAATTTCATCCTCTAAGTTCTTTGTAAATCTCAGATAATACTTTGCTTTGTCTGCCAACTTCAAACGTGAAAAACCCGTTTTCATCTATTGGCGCAAACTGCTCCGCTTCTGTCTTTATAACTGCTTTTGCCATTTCATTTTTGCACCAAATATAATGAGCCATCATCGCACGCAAAGTAATATATCCCTCTGCTAGTGCAAAGTTATCATCAAGCAAAATCCAAACTTGCTTTTTATCGTCTGAAACCTTGAAAGAAACGTCCACGCCATTTATATTCTTTGTTACTATCTGCGACATCTTACTAAAACTTTTTGGTTGCCGAGTGCTCGGCTCTGTCTCCTACTCTTTTCAAAGAAGAAGCCGCCGAGCCTCAGCATTAAATACTTATTACGTCTATTAATTTATTACTATCTATCAAACTGCCATCTGGTGGCGGTCTTGCTTGTTTGTGCGGTTCTAGCCGCTTGTTTTCAAACTCTATCTTTTCGCCCATAACACTAAATTCTGTTTAATGCTTCGTTTATTGTTTCCCTATCGAGATTTGGAAGCTCTGTGAAGCCATCGAAACTTCTTCTTTCAAAGTCTTCTCCTATCTCTTTAAAGATTTCTTGCATCTCCTTCAAGCCATCGGTATTTGAAACATAACCTACATAAGTGGTTTTAACCTCTAGCAAAGAAGAAAACGCCTGTTTCTGTTCTGCGGTAATGTACCCTTGCGCCAAGATAGTAAGAAGCAAGACTTTGCTTTCATTATCTAGCCTTGTTACCTTAATTTTCTTACTCGCCATCATCATCGCCTCCCACGTCTATATTACTTGTAATTTCGGAGATAATATAATCTATTTGTTCCTCCGATAAATCGTGCAAATCAACGTTTGCTTTGATTTTGCTTTCTGTCTGCTTCGGTGTTATATGGCTATAAATCTTTGCAAAAAAATCGTATCTCTTATCAATTGGTAATGCAAAAAAATCGTCTCGCATTCTCTTTGAAACCGAGCCACAAAATACCGCTCCCCATTCTTGCAAATACTTTGTTTTCTTATTCAAACTTCCCTTCGGTCTTCCCTTCGGGTTGCCTGATTGTCCTTTCTGAAACTTTGCCATATCTTCAAACTCCTTTCTTTTTAAAGTTCTGTAATTTACGCTTTATGCAAGACTATAACGACCTCTCCGTCCTGTTCTTCTGTCTTGTTAAAGTTATTCTTCATATCAGCGGAGCGCACATCTACAAAGGTAAAACCAATCTCTGTGGCTATCTTCTTTCCGTCTTCAAGAAGCGGATAACGCTGCGAACCAACTTGCAAGCAGAAATAAGCGTTTTCTTTGAGTGCAAGGAAAACCTTGTGTATCAAAACACGATAAAAGTTATCTCGCCACGCCTCATAGCTTGCGTTTGATTCTCGGCTCTGTTCACCGCCCAAATACTTTTCTGTGTCAAAGTAAGGTGGCGAGGTAATCGCAAAGTCGAAATACCCGTCTTGGAGCGGTTGTTTTTCAAAAGGTGAGCAATTAAGCGTTACCGCCTTTTCGTGCTCTGTAAACCCTCGGAAAGTGCTCCATATCAAACTATCGCCTTCTATCTGATAAGGTGAAGCGTCCGTGCCGTTGTACTCTTCAGCCTTTGAAGCTAAAAAGCCTATTAAACGACCGCCCCAACCTGCGCACGGGTCAAGGACTCGCCCCCCCATAGGACAAAATTCATCTATCAAAGATTTTGCAAGGTCTGCGGGAAAGTCGAGTGGCATTTTTGCACCGCTAAAAGCGAGTGAGCCGCTTATAAGTGCTTTGAATTTATCAGCGCACACGAAACGTAACCGCTCGGCTTTGGCTTCATCTTTGCAAATTCGCTGCAACCCTTCATAAGTACTGAATTGGTCGCCTACGGTCTTAAACTGCTGCGGATGGAAGGCAAGCGAGTTATAACGTGGATAGTCTTTGCCGTAATACGCAAATCTGATAAAGTCAAATAATGCGGTATTCGGGGTAATGAAGGAAAAGCCACTCAGCGCATCAAATTGGGCTAGAATATCAGAAGCCACGCCCTTTGTTGCTCTGTTCAAAAGCTCTTCAACTTCGGGGCGTGTTTCGTCTGCTTTCTCTTCTTTCTCTTCGCTCTCTTCATTGTCTTTGTCGAGTGGTTCAAGTTCTTCCTCCTCAAAGTCGGGCATCTTGTCAAAAGCCCATTCGTCCAACTCTTCTTCGTCCCAATCGTTTTCGATTGCTTCCCAGTCGGTTTGTCCGTAAGCCATGTTATCCTTTATGGCATATTCTCTCAACTTCTTCAACGTTGTGGACTTAGGGAAGACGTAACACGGTACTTCCTTCATCTGTAATTCACGGCAAGCCCTAAGACGCATATTACCGCAAATTACTATATAGTTTTTGTTTTTGAGTTGGTACACCTTCAAGGTGTTGGCTCTCAGAAATTCGGGTGATTCCCTAATACTCTGTATCAAGTCCTCAAACTTTTCATCTTTGATAAAACGAGGATTTTTCGGTACGCCTTGTAACTGCCCGTCATTGAGTTCTAGCGCATCGAGTTTAATCGTCATATATGATTTTTTATTTGCTCTCATATCTTCGTTGTTTTTATTTCTGTATCAAAGAATATGCTGCTATCCTTTTTTTGTTTCTTGTTACCATTTCGGTATGTATGTTATAGCCTCTTTCTCTCAGATTGAAAATGATTGAAGAAAGGCGCAAACTGCCGCACATCTTAAAAGCTGATAAAGCCGTTACCTTGTCGCCGTCTTGCAAGCGTTCAAGAATTATCTTTGTTTGAGTTTCTTTTTCCATTGTCTTGCATCAGTGTTTGAGTTATTTTTTGTGGAAACCCTCTCCAAGCGGTTCTCCCTTTTCGGTTGTGTAATTTATCATCCGACATCGGGAAAACCGCTTGGAGCGCAAATTTCAGCGTTCAGTCGCTTATTTGCTTGTTTCTGTTGCCTATTCGTCTTGTGGCTGCGTTGGCTTTGAGCGGCTAAGATAGGTAATTTCCTGTCCGTCCTCTGCCTCGCATTCTTGCGCCAGTTGCAAAGTTTCATCTAACTTTGCGCCAAACATCGTGCAAAGTAATGTTTGCACTTGTGCGAGTTTCACGCAAACACTTTGCATCTCGCTCGGGGCGTTGTCAAATGCTGCTAATCTGTCAGCATTCTTTTTGAGTTCATTTGCGAGTGCCAAGACTTTGCGAATATCTTTACACTCTTCAGAGTTCATTGCGTTCTTAATCTTCATTTTCTTCTTTCTGTTTTAATTGTGTTACTACTTTATTTGCTTGCACGCATTTTAGAAAGGTTCGGGAGCGTATTTCTTCATCACCTCGCTTGCGTGCTCTCTTGATACGATTCCAAACGAAACCAAACCACCTTGGAGAAGGTTATCGCCTCGCTTTGCGGCTGTAATGAGATAAGCCTCAAGTGCTTCGATACCCACCAACTTTTTTTCTCCCTTCTTCTGCTGAGGCTCTTCTTGCTTCGGCTTGTTTGTTTCTTCTAGATAAGCCTTATATTTCAGATATTTTGGAAACTGCTTTATTGCATCTGAAAGGTCGTCCGATTTCGCAAACTCGGATTTAAACTTTCCACGATATAAACCCGTGTAGACAAGAAGGTCAAACATTGTGCATTGTTCTCCGTACTGAGATAGGAATAAACTTGCGTTAATGTTCAATACCTCTTTGTTGGCAACACTATTCGCATTTCCTTGCGCATAGATTGAGGAAAACATCATCACCGCAAAGTACATATCCAGCGAGTTATCTCCGTATGCCTCGTTTATCTGTGATATATGGATTTGCGGATAATTAATATACGTTCCCATATTTGCAATAACCGCTCCAGCCTTCATGGCGGTGAAGCTACTTTTTAACTTCGTTACATCGCTCCAAATTGCTTTGAAGCGGCTAATGTTGTCCGCTTGGCGGATTGAAAGGGCTGAGGTATGCGAGTTCGCCACGTTCTGCGGCTTGCAAGTTTTCAACGATTGTCCTTGCATTTCGTTCAAACTCAGCTTCCTTGTATGATTTCCCGTTGTTACTTCCATAACTATTCGTATTTGTTTGCGTTACTTCTTCGAATGTAAAATCATCCATAAATCTTCTATCTAATAAGAAAGTTTTAGGATAAAGTTTCGTAAGTTTCGGATTTCGCTTTTTCTCGTTCTCATACCATTTCAGATATTTAGGCGCGGCTTCGATAGCTGCCTTTTTATCTTCATCAGGCATCATTCTCCAGATTTCACTTGTGCCCTTCTTATTCTTGATATAATTATAAGCGTTCCAAAAATCCTCAAAAGGATAAGGACTTACTTCCTCAGCAAAAGTTATTTCATTTTCTTCTTGCTGTCTCTGTTCGCTCCATCTTATCTTAGCACCTTTTTTGCCCTTCTCGCAATTCTGTTCGCTTATTTTTCTTTGATTTTCGAGATAACTTTTAATTTTCTCTTCTTGCAAGCTAAAAGCGTATTTTAGTACTGGGTCTGAAATTTCAACTTTCTTTCCATTATAAGCGTCCTTTAGAATATTCAAATATTGGGCGGTTTTGCTATCTTCATCCAATTTTATAGCCTGTGATATTACATCATCATCAAAACGCTCTACTTTGTCAAATTTTGATATTCTGCCCATAACTCGTTTTCCTTTCTTGCTTCTTCATTTTCTTCCATATACTGATTATGGAAAGAAACTACGTGCATAAGAACCAAAACCACGTCTATAGGCAGTTTATGGCTATCTACGTGCTTTCCCTTCATCATATTTTGAAGGGATTCCAAGAATAACAAAAGGTGTCCTTTATTCAGAAGCAAAACCTTTTGAAATTCTAAGTAATCGTGTGGAAAATAAATCCACTTACACGGCTTTAACTTTATCATAATCCATAATGATTTCAAACATTACTATTAATATTTATCTCTGTTGCGATATTCGAGAAAACTATTTTGGTGGCTGTATCAAGATACCCCATCAAATTATTCCAGCTCTCTCTTCCCCACACATAGTCCGAAATTGCACACATCAAGTCTTTGGTCTGCTTACTAGAAAGATAGGATATATCATTTAAGCGCATAGCGTCAAAAGATATATTAAAATCTCTATCGTAATGCTGTTCTTTAACATCGTGCTCGTCCTCTTCTTCCTTGCTCATTCTGTAATCTCCTTTTTTACGTTAAACAAAAATTATCTACTTGTGCGAATTACTGAAGGCTTCGCACCTCTGCCTTGCTCTGTTCTTCTGCGAGTGTAGAAACACGTACCGCAAACACAAATTCTTTCAGTTCGTCACGATTGAAATACGTGCGCCCTGTTTTTGATTTGTAGTAAGGTATCATCCTTCTACACATCGCATTTCTTAAACTTTGCTCCTTCCAGCCAAGAAACTCGGCGGCTTCGTGTAAAGTTAGTGCTTCTTTTACCATTCTTGTTATACTTTTTAATAATTAATTAATAACTTTTCGGGTGCAAATATACGGCGAATTATTAAAACCACCAAGAAAAATAATAGATTTTATTAGTTAATTAATAATTTTTAATATAGAAGCTATTATTTTTCTAATACTACTATTAGTTTCTATTACCTCCGTTTCTTCGTGTGTATCTAGTTATTTCCCTAGGATTTCACGCCTAAGGAGTTTCCTTTGCTCGGACTATAAACTACAAGCCAAACAGAAAATAACCCGTTGAAAGCGAGGAAACGGGGTTTCCGCAAAA